>Ga0307517_10000731_pt1 | contig 56672 bp, 46 predicted proteins | sample 23_EM_MG_FD_194515 | JGI IMG/M metagenome (GOLD analysis project Ga0307517, IMG submission 194515) | Populus trichocarpa ectomycorrhiza microbial communities from riparian zone in the Pacific Northwest, United States - 23_EM | ecosystem: Host-associated > Plants > Roots > Unclassified | place... | reverse complement strand
CCCCCCCCCCCCCCCCCCCCCCCCCCCCCCCCCCCCCCCCCCCCCCCCCCCCCCCCCCCCCCCCCCCCGAATGGGATGTTGGCAAAAGTTTTCACCTCAATTCCTACTGTATTAAAAGGATTGGTCTTTTCAATTCCATATGTTCTGGAAGCTACCTCGTATAGTATTGGAAATGTGCGATTTAACCTGCCTCTCCCGCTTCGGACATGGAGCGTCTTGGACATATGTGTCTATTGGGTATCACGGGTTGAGACCGGGGAAGATCTGGATCCTGAAGGGGTAGGGGTTTTTGGCCTCCGGCGTTGCCCTTTGCTATCTCGGGAGGACGAGGATGTAGTAAATCAGGAGAGGGAGTCTATCCCTATCGAGTAAATATCTTGGGCCAAAAGGCGCTTCTCGATATCAGAGGTTTTGGTGGAGTACCGGTAGCTTCTCTCCGATAACTTCTTTGCTTGGTGAGTTTAGGTTAAATTACTTTGTGCTCGGTGTGGATTTATTTATTCTGATGTGGTAATTCGCTTTACAGGATGGCCTTTGGCAGGGGGGTTTTTTTTGTTCTCTCTTTTTGATGTCTTATTGCTATTTTGGTGCTCCGGGTTCTATTTGCCTGGAGGGGCGGATAGTCCTGGACGGTTACCGGTTAGGCTTCACGTCTAAACTTATCATAGATCCCCGGTACCAAAGTCACAATTAAGAAAGAAAGAAGCAAGAGATAACGCGGTGGTAATTTTTCAACAACTATGGGGCGGTTGGGCGTAGCGGATCCAATCCTTAGTTATCAAACGACACAAAGCTTTTATTGATACGAACAACAGCGATAGACAAAAGATATCAGAGAGCAGGAAAAGAATAAAGAAATTTGTATGCAATAACGAATGAGTTTGGCAAGACGAGAGATGACCGTAGAACTCTGAGCGAAAATGCGATGATAGAAATATGACAAACAAACAAAGGGAAGAACAGGATGCCTTATATTCTCATCAACAGAAAGCCTTCTTCTCCAGCACACTTCCTGCGCGTGCCAGATTCCTCTCCCACTTTCCATCCCTAGGTCATCCTTCTTTTTCGCTTTGCCGGTGCACTTCCAAGGGAGAAGTGCCATAGCCAAGGATAGAGTTATGCCACCTGCCTCGGGTAGAGTACATCACAAGGGGTGAGGTAGATGCTCGGCTGTCGCTCGTGTTTGTGTTTCATTATAGGTGAATCGGTGTTTGATGTTGTCGCATCATGTATGCAGGGTCGGGGTGTTGGGTGCTAAGAAACTAACGGTAGGAGAACACTCTTCAAGCCACCATCTGTTTAAGGTTATCGTGGTTGCGTTTCCCATCCTGTGGGAACGGAAAATATGTATATGATGAGCAGCCTAAAATGGTTAATCTCCAACAGTAATCGAATAGAATTTCTTCTAGAATATTTAATATAATGATATTCCCACATATTATGATATTCCGGCCCACACATTGACCCATTGCCTCATCCGCTAGGTCGTTCAATCGGTCCGAGTGACCTCTCATGCTCAAGATCCGCATATCCAAGGAAAACCCTAAACATATTCAAGCCATCGCCTCCCCTCCCGAGGGAAATGAGAGAAACAATAAAAGGACAGAGATAATGTAAGTCTGTAAACATAAATTACTAAGGAAAGGAGTGAAGGATGAGTAAAGGAAGAGAGGGAGAGAATCAGGGTATCATAGATTAATCGCTGGTAGCCCCATTATGAGCCATGAGATTGGGACTACCAGGTTTAAGCCCCACGACCTGATCCTTTGCCGCAAGGTCTTTGATCCTTTTAGTCACGGCAGTGGAACCACTGAGGCTTTCTTTAGTGATCAGATAGGCTGCGAGACCAGTGACGTGGGGAGTTGCTGTGCGCATATTAGAGTCTCTAAGGCGTGGGAGGTGAGTGGGGGGGGGGGGGGGGGGCTGACACATGGCGGTACCGCTCAGGGTACGAGATTTGTTCAGACTTGTGCCACCGGGAACGTCAATCCAAGCACTTGTGATATTCGTCCCGGGGGCGAAGATGTCGACAACTATGGTTATTAGTTCGTTTTGCTCCACCCTACCATTTATGAGAGAGGGTGACTTACGCTTGCCATAATTCGAGTAGTCGGCTTCAGTATCGTTATCTCCGATAGCTCCAACGGTGATAGCAGTTGGCTCTGAAGCTGGGGATTGAGTATCTGCGAGCGTCTAGATGTTTGAGAGATGTTAGTTTTGAGATATGTAGGTGGTGGAGATGGTAGGGGAGGAAGAGGGAAGGGGGGGGGGTGTGCTCCATACATTCTCGTTTCCGGCGCCTACACAGATGGTCATGCCCATACGGATGACGGCTGCGACGGCGCTGTTCACCGCTACAGACCTTTGACCCCCGACTGACAAGTTTACCACCTATACCATTAGCATAGCTTCCATGGGAGGCGATAAAAGGAATGGGCTCACAGATTGGTTGATAACGCCTGCGGATTCGGCATGTTCGGCAACCCACTGAAGTCCAGAAATAACACCGGAGATGCTTCCTGATGCGTCATCGTTCAAGACCTTAACGCCAATGATTGTCGCTTTCTTTGCAACACCATATTTGGTCCCACCGATAGTGGCAGCAACGTGTGTTCCATGGCCGTTCATATCGGTGTTTGAGGATCCCGGGACAGCGTTATGTCCAAAAGTAGCGCGCCCGCCAAAGTCCTATATATGTCAGCAAAGCGCACCCCTCCCAACAATTTGAGTAGATATCATACCAACCTCATGGTTGGCTAGAATGCCTGTACCAAAGACATACGCCCTTGTCCCCTCCCCGGCGGAGCTGTCGTACGTGTATGAGGTCCTAGTTTCAGGGGTAAGTTTTTTGTTGTGTGAGATGCGGGCGAGGCCCCACGATGGGGCGTTATCTTGAGTGACTAGGGCTTGGGCATAGACTTTGCAGTCTGGCTCGATGAAGTCGACCTACAACCATTCCTGTTAGTAGGCCTTAGGGGAACCTGGAATTTTCGGAATACCTCTTCTCTACTTTCAATCTCGTTCTTGGAGTCTTCATCAAAGCTCTCGGCATAGCCGTTCCAGGTCGGGAAGCTATAATGGTGCAAAACTCCGGTAGTATCAGGCGCCTCGCTGTCGGCTGAGCGTGAGCTGATTCTTTGGGCATGAATTTCGGTTGCCCATTGGCAATGCTCTTGACATCTCGCCTTGGGGACTTCTGGCTTGAATACGATGATGTACTGGTTGGGAACGATGTGTTCGGCCATTGTGTTTTAGATTTGGAGAAGATTGTAGTTTTAAAGTATCAAAAGTTTTAGATTCTTGCTTGGTGTGTAATCTCGAGTTTTCGTTGTGGTGATTGAATCCGAGGGGGCGGAACGTTGAGGAGGCTTATAGTTATTTGGGAGGGTGGGAATTTATTTCGTTTTTCTTAGGTTTCTCTTCATCGTATTGTATAAAACTAGTTTCTTAATTTGGCCGCGTAAAGCACCCCGGCGCAGCGATGCCTGGTTCAACAGTGTGCTCCATGGTAATATCAGTGGTTGAATGAAGTTCAGGTGTGGTTGCTTCATTTGTAGGGAGATCGGTCACATTGTTGAGGTTTGAGAGTAAATCGGTGAACAATGGCCGGCGGATGTTGTATCCTATGCTGGCTAACGCTTTGGATTCGAGAATAGTAAGGCTAAGGGAAGCTTCTTTTGCTGGGCATACCCCTGCACTCTCGGTTCATGTTCACGCAAGCTTGGCATGCAAACAACGGGAGCACTTGGCGATTGTTTTAACACAACAGCATCTATTGGAAGGACTGTTGATAGACCATATATGACGTTATGAATCGCAGCCAGTCTATATATTTCAATATGAGTACTAACTCTATGCCTGTCGCTCCATTGGCCTCAAAGGGAGTTAACAAGCATGTAGCATTGATTCGGTGTGAGCATAACTTATGCAAGTACTTGTCGGTTACTACCAAAAACTTAGCACCCGAAAGGTTAGCAACGGGATGTCCCGCTGTGGCCAGAGCGTGGTAATCCAGCAGACTATGGATCTTGAGCGAGGGTAGTTGGGCCTTGAGGCTGTCTAGTCCTAATGGAGATATGGCTCACGCTTACTTGTGTACGCCATTTTCTTAGGATCTCCTCTTCAGCCGAGCTGATATTGCACCTTTCACCTTACTTTACCGCGCTTGTATGATGTGATGTTCAGCCTACCCGTATTCGAGTGCAAGTGCCCGGGGATATGTTTTTGTACATTACAGGATAGTTAACCGGCAGAATAATCCCGGTCTTGTGCGATAACATATTCGTGGGTACTTGTACACTTTCTCCATGTTGGTGATATTTCCACATCAGGAATTTAAATTTTCTTACTTTGCGCGAGTGGATTCTGGAGCAACATGAATTGATAAACTAGTTCTCACTATTTCAACACAGACGACTGGGTTTTTCGGGTCAGCCGCGGCGTGCTCGGGGGTGCAAATTGGGATTTAGAAATTCTCTCCACCACCACTTTCCCCCATCGCTCCGTGATGCTTCCGACGAAAGTGGGAAATCAAAATGTGAGCCCGGGCCGAAGCCCAAGACTCAGTCACCCATTTCCTCCAGTAGACCTTCGGCAACTCTGGCAAGTGCGCGATTCATAGCGCGACACATTCCATCCACCCGAGCAATCAAGCAATCCCCATCCCAAATTCATAACAAAAAGACCAAAAGGACACAGCCTGGTAAACCCGCTCGACGACACCACGAACCAGCGACCCAGAATCTCACCTCCCACCATGACAAACCCTTCGCCAAACACCCTTCAAGAATAACTCCCAAAGCACAAGGTTCACCATCCCGCCAAGGGAGAGGAGTATAAAGCTCACTTGGAGGATAAACGTAAAGACAAGGGCCCACTCGTGGAAGCAGACGCCCACAGCTCCGATTAGGGGCAGGACTCGTACCTCTTGCTTCCAGATACATAGGCAGAGGATGGCTACGATGAGGACGGCCGTGGTGACTTCTGCTGTATCAAGTAGGCATTCGAGGGTCTTTCCGATGGCGTGGTAGATTTGTGTGCCCAGGCGCCAGTTTGGCGGGTCGAGGGGGGTGGTGTAGAGGTATAGGTAGGGGGTGGAGGCCATTCTTTTTTGTTGTTGTGCGCTTTGATGTGTTTTTTGGTTGGGTGGGGGGGAGTGGATGTTGTTAAATAGGCGGCTAGGAAGGAAGGTAAGAGGTAGTCGTGGGGATAGTTCGTGCGGGTCTGTGGTTGATAGTCACGGGTAATCACTCGGGGTTAGGTCTGTGTTTGTTGGATATCATCGGTAGCCAAAGCTTCGTCATAAGGTCGCCCTGGTTGTCATTGGTTGTAGTGCTCGCTTGTCGTCTTTGCTCTCTCTTTATTTTCTTTTCTTTTCTTTCTCTTCACTTTCCTTTTCTTAATGGTTCTCTCTCTCAACCATAAACGAGTGCAATGAAACTCGTCTCAACATAAGCCTTGTTTAACCTTTAATCTCTCTCTCACTCTTGCCTTCGGTGAAACTCTCTCCGTACTTTCTGCACTCAATAAGCGGTCGCGTAAACTCTTCATTCGGCCCGCTGCTTGGAGAGTCCGGCTCGCCAGGGATTATTTCTAACAGTGTTTAGTGTTGGAGGGTCCTCCCACATCTAGATCGTCAGCTATGGGGGAGTACGTTAGCCGGTAAAGTGACAGGTGAGGCAGCGGGTGAGCCCGTGTGAACCTGGGAAATAGTGGCTGGTGCTTTCCTATAGATAGCTGGGGACGCCCCCCCCCTTCTTTTCTTCCTCGATTAGCCTCGGTCGTTTCAACATTTAGCTATGTTGGAAGTGTAGAGGACGTGGCTTTTCTCCTTAGCAGGGGGTTAACCGTATTGGGGAGTTTATACAAGACCTGTGAGGTTTATGTATGATACTACTTGAATCCGTTTCAAGTGCCTGTGGGGCAGAGCAGAGCAGAGTAGGGTTCATGTCTCGCAAGCAAGACGAGTAAGTGAACAAGTTAAGTTATGCGCAGGAAAAGGGTAACAATTCAAACACGGGGCTTTAGTGAACCCTTCTATGTGGCGCCGCGCAAACTAGGCTATGATCTAATGATCTCTCGGGTTTCGGTGTGTGGCCGGTATCATATATAAATTTGCGCGCAAGCATCATAAATGCATGGTTGAATCCCAGTAGGGTCTTTGGCAGACACTCCCCAAAATCCCCCTGGTCTCTACTTCTAAGCGAATATGCACTATACTATCGGGGACGTTGCGGTTGTGTATTTGGGGAATGATACATAGATTGGGTGTATAATATATAACTGTTACGTATGATGTCGTACCGGATCCTCCGGTTCGACAATGAAATGATACCACCCGATAACACGATATATGTTCGCATAGGGGTCCCGGGAACCGGGCAGAGGCCAAAACACACCAAAATTGCAGGTTTTCGAGTTATTATATTTCCAGACATCCTGAAACTCGGCTTTGGGAATTTTCCAGAAAAATATAGCATGTTTCGAAGTATTATATATATTTATCTTAGGCTTTTGTCTGGAGTTTTGTATAGCACAGAGCAGTAGACATAAGAACTAGGTAAGCTATATCGCAATATATCTTACCTATATCATACAAGTTACGGGCATATAGTACCCGAACGCTAGCTAGCAGCACCACCGCAAAATTTGGAGGGAAATGACCCAAGGGCATTACCAACCCTAGACCTACCCCCCGGCAAAAAAGTGGTTCGCCGAGCATTTTTCAATGCTCGACTACTCCACTGCCCCCCGGATTCGAACTCGTGATGGTCCCTGTTTCAAATTAGCCGACCAGTCTCCTAAGCCATTAGACCATAGGAACTGGCTGAGAATACTTTTTCTTCTTGATCTTTTAACTGCTTCTTCGGAAAATAGACAGTTCAGGCTCCTGATACTTTATCATTGGTAAAAAAAACATCGGTATCTAATCATAGCACTCTCTCATAATATCGATAGAACGAAGAACGGGGGGGTTCCGGTGTATATCTGAGCTCTCCCTCCGAAACGCTCGCTTTCTTTGTCAGAGGACAAATGTTCCCCGAATTCCATGGCTAGTACCCCCGGTGTAACTACTCTTTTGTACAAGAAAGGACCGGGATAGAACTTTTGTATGGTAAATTATCTATGCGTGTCTGATCGCCAATACAAAATTCGGACCCAAGTGTTCGGGTCCTATATGCCTGTAACTTGTCCAAAAGACCCTGATTTCGGCAGCTACGATACCCTGATGGAAACCACATTTCACTACTCACTACTCTAGGAGAATTGAAGGAAGAAAAACAGATCCTACAGTTTTTGTGTGGGATCTATTCATATTATAGGAAATTACTTTTTGAACGTTTTTTCCACGCCATTTCCGCCTATGGTGGCTGGGTAATGATACCCCTAATACCTGCAATTTTTGTCTGCTTAGGCCTCTGTCTGGTGGCCAAACGACCCCAATTGTTCGAAAGGAGTGAATGTGGTATTATGTATAAAAGGGAACCGTGGTATCGCACGTTCAAGAGCTTGATATTCTGGATATATAATTTGAGTGTGGACTATCTGGGACGGAAAGGCTTGTGGGTGTGATGTGGAAAAACCCGGGAGGGGGGAGGTTGAGGGGGGTGTTGGCAAAACATTTCGCCGCAATTCCTACTGCATTGAGAAAATTGGGGCTTTTAAAACGACCACGTACTGGAATTGTGCTATCATAGAGAAGAGGTATTCCGGAAATTCCAGAGTTCCCCTAAGGCCTACTAACAGGAAGGGTTGTAGGTCGAATTCATCGAGCCAGACTACAAAGTCTATGCCCGAGCCCTAGTCACTCAAAACAACGTCCCATCGTGGGGCCTCGCCCGCATCTCACACAACCAGAAACTTACCCCCGATACCAGGACTTCGTACACCTACGACAGCTCCGCGGGGGAGGGAACGAGGGCATATGTCATTGATACCGGCATTCTAGCCAGCCATGAGGTTGGTATCTACTCAAATTATAGGGGGAGTGTGCTTCACTGACATGTATAGGACTTTGGCGGGCGCGCTACCTTTGGATATAACGCTGTCCCCGGATCCTCAAACACCGATATGAATGGCCATGGAACACACGTCTCTGCCACTATCGGTGGGACTAAATATGGTGTTGCAAAGAAGGCCACAATCATTGGAGTTAAGGTCTTAGGTGATGATGGATCAGGAGAAATCTCCGGTGCTATTGCTGGACTTCAGTGGGCTGCCGATCATGCCGAGGCTGCAGGCGTTACCAGCACATCTGTAAGTCCCCCGTTTTTATCGCCTCCCACAGAAGCTATGCTAATAGCATAGGTCGCGAACATGTCACTCGGTTCACCGATAAATTCTGTAGCGTTGAACAGGGCCGTCGCAGCCGTCGTCCGTATGGGCATGACCGTCTGTGTGGCCGCCGGAAACGATAATGTATGGAGCACATACCCCCCTTCCCTCTTTCTCTCCTACCATTTCCACCACCCACATATCCCAAACTAACATCTCTCAAACATTCAGGTACTCGCCGAAACTGTTTCTCCAGCTTCAGAGCCAACTGCTATCACTGTTGGAGCTATCAACAATACCGATACTGAAGAATCCTACTCGAATTATGGCAATCGTAAGTCCCCCTCTCCCCTAAATACTAGCGGTAAAGCCAAACAACTAATAACCATAGTGGTCGACATCCTCGCTCCCGGGACAAACATCATAAGTGCCTGGATTGACGTTCCCGGCGGCAAAAGTTTAAACAAAACCCGTTCCGACACAGGTACCTCCATGGGTAAGCCTCCGCACCCCCCCACCTCCCATAACTTATAGACTCTAATATGCGCTTACAGCAAGTCCCCACGTCACTGGTCTCGCGGCCTATCTGATCGCTAAAGAAGGCCTCCGTGGGTCCACCGCTGTGACTAAAAGAATCAAGGCCCTTGCAGCCAAGAATCAGGTCGTGGGGCTTAAAGCTGGTAGTCCCAATCTCATCGCTTACAATGGGGCCAGCAACTAATCTACCCTACCCCGCCTCTCTCGCTTCTCTCCTCTTCTCATCCTTCACTCCTTTCCTTTAGTGATTGATGTTTACGGACTTGCGTTATTTCTGTCCTTTCTTATTTTTTTTGTTTGCTCCTTTGGAGGGGAGGCGATGGCTTGAATAGGTTTAAGTTTTCTTTTGGCTGTGCAGGTGTTGAGCATGAGAGGTCACTCGGACCGATCGAATGACCGAGCGGAATAGGAAATGGGTCAATGTGCGGGTTGGAATATAAGCTGTGGGAATATTATAATATTAAATATTCTAGAAGAAATTCTATGCGATTACCACGAGATTGTTTTTTTGGGGAGTCTCCTAGGGCGGGGAGACCGAGCGCAATGATAAGCACTTCGAAATTATTGAAGAAAACAACACACCTCGTACAATAAAACAATCACATGAGTCCTCTAAGATATGTGGCTAAGAGTCTTTAAATTCTGTGGTGAGAGTATTCGTGATAAATTGGAGGCAACATAATCAGAAATATTTGATGTAGTTCCATTTCAGGAAAGTATGATAGACATCTTGGCATCGCAAAACACAGAGAATTCTGGATTAGGTTGCGCTCAGTCTCCCCGCCCTAGGAGTCTCCGATATGGGGAAGATGCGTTGCGACATGGCTTACCTGGTTCATACGCCCACGGCTCTGTACGAACTCCAGGCAAAGGCCCAAGATAAATATATATAATACCTCAGACATGCTATTCTTTTTTTTTTTCAGAAAATTTCCAAGGCCGAGCTTCAACATGTCTATGGAAATATAATTGCTCTAAAACCTGCAACCCTGGTGCACTTTAGCCTCTGTCCGGTTACCAAAGGACCCTTATTGCGAACATAGTGTTGGTTTATGTGTTCCCCCGGACCAGATAAAAGAAGCTTGATTTTTTCTAAGGAAGCGGAGAGCGTGCTATTTATGCTCCGCAACAAGAACACATATCCACTTCAAGAAAACAAAAGAAGACGAAAGAAAAATCTAATGCGCATAGAGTTACATCTATGATTGACTGATTGAGCAGCGAAATAAATGAAAGATCCAAAACAAATGAATGGAGCTTAAACTCTGACGGCATTGAAGTGAAACTAGTATGAACTAGGAAGTACTGTCGTACTCAAGAAGATAGGGAGTACATATCCGAAAGTATAAGTTCAACAATGTTCAGCTTGGAAAGTGAGGAGACTAAGGAAGCGAACAAGAGTAAAAGAAACTACTCCTGTACGGCGGATAAAACCAAGTCCAACACATAGATCGAGTGATGCTGTGTGATTCTGTGAAGGGAGGATCTGGTACGGCAGAGACATAACAGTGATATACCACACACCCAATTTACGTATCATCCCCCGAGTACACGACCGCGATTCCCTCAATAGGATGGCACATGTTCGCTTGAAGCTAGTGCCCAGCGGGGGTTTAGGGAGTGCGAAAGGTCTTGCTGGGATTTAACCATGGATCATGTGCTCAAATTTATGTATCATATGATACCAATCGCACACCGAAATCCGAGAGACGTTTGGATCATGGCTTGGTTTGTGCGGCGGGCGGTACATAGAAGGGTTCACTAAAACCCTGTGATTGAATTGTTACGTTTTTCCCGAGCATAACTTGACTTGTTCACTTATCGTACGCGTCTTTCTTCCAAGACATAGACCCCACCAGCGTTCCGAACCGTCCAGGGGTCTCACATGGAGAGCGGGGATAGTACCAAGAAGACGGGACGGAATAGGGCCGCTAGCCTTGGTCCTGTGTAGGGCAAACCACTCGGAGGACTCCCGGGATAGGCTGTGACCGCCGGACCCTACACGCTAGGCCTTTATTAATATAGTGAGACAAACGGGAAAGCGGATGCTTGAGCGGATGGCAGGGTGGATTGCAGGACGGCCGGGGATGGTTGAGGGCTGCTGGCTGCCGGCAATGAGTGATACATGGTGATTCCATGTGACCGACACAATAAACGATATGCATGCAAGAAAGAGAAGAAGGTTAAATATATCGTCAAGTGCTCCAAGTGCTAAGATAAGACTAAACCAATCATTCCGCTACGGGCATTATTTCCCCTTCAAATACTTCCATAAGTTTTTTGCTTTAACTATAGTTATGGTGGTGTCGCAGCAAAGTCAAAGAACTGATGCAACCAAAGTTGGCTCGCAGCACAATGCCTGGGATTTTCCAGAAGAGTTACCGGGAAACTCAATTGACCCTCTCGGATCCGGATATCTGCAACCAATATCGGAACTTTCCTACGGTGATAGCGCTAATGCCCTCTGCGGGAATGATATACTGCCTTGCAGATTCATGCCGGTAATTTTTGAGTTCTGATTTGGAAAACACTTTTGGTTTTTTTATTCCTTAAAGATGTATTCTTCCTTGCCTATTAGTTTACTTATATGGCACATGATTTGCCTGATCATAAACTATGAGGGAGATCAAATCATAAGCCAAGTTTCCGATCATACCATCCAAAGAGATGTAACAGAAAAACACCACAGAGTCCTACCTCCATCTGCTCTAGTCCGCCCATGGGCTTGAAGAAAGATGAACTACCGCGGGCGGACCGTCAGGTCCTACCCCCAAGACAGACGGACTAGACTGTTCGGAACCCCGGACCCCACCCTATCTTGTCCTGCCCTACATACACTCGAAACGAATCCGAGCGGTGCACAAGGCCCACCGGCGAGCTAAACTCCCCACTACGGCTAATTCCCCAGCTAAGGGAAAAAGTCAACATGGCTAAACACAGACCTAACCCCCGAGTGATCGCCCGTGACCATCAACCACCAACCCGCACGAACTATCCCCGCGCCTGCTTCTTTCCTTCCTCTCCAGCCGCCTATTTAACAACCCATCTACTCCCCTCCACCCCACCAAACAAACAGCACAAAGCGGACAACAAACAACAAAAAATGGCCTCCACCCCCTGCCCCATACCTCTGCATCACCTCCTCAGCCCGCCAAACTAGCGCCTAGGCACACAAATCTACCAAACCATCGGAAAATCCCTCGAATCCTACTCGAGACGGCAGAAGTCGCCATGGCAGCCCTCATCATAGCCATCCACTATCTATGCATTAGAAGCAAGAGGTTTATGTCCTACCCCTATCGGAGTGGTGGGCGTCTCCTCTACAAGCACGAGTGGGCCCCCATCTTCACGTTTATCCTCCAAGTGGGCTTTACACTCATCGCATTCGGCGGGATGGTAGATCTTGTGCTTTGAGAGTTTTTCCTGAAGGGTGTTTGGCGGCGGGTTTATCATAGGGGGAGATGGGATTCCGGACCGTTCGTTGGTGGAGTTGTTGTCGAGCGGGTGCTGTGGCTTTTTGGTCTTTTTGCTATGAGGTTGGGATAGGGATTGCTAGGTTTCTCGGTTGCTCAATTTCTCGTGGGTGGAGTGTGTGGGACCATTGATCGCACACCCGCCAGAGTTGCCGAAGGTTTACTGGAGGAAATAGGTGTCTGGGTCTTGGGTTTCGGTCTGGGCGCACATTTTGATTTCCCACTTCTGTCGGAAGCACCATGGAGGGATGGGGGAAGATGGTTGTGGTGAGGACTTCGAAATCCCAATTTGCACCCCCGAGCACACCCCGGCTGACCCTCAAAACCCAGTCGTCTGTTTTGATATAGTGAGAACTAGTTCATGAATTCAGGTTGCATCAGCATCCACTCGCGCAATGTAAGACAATCCAAATTCCTGATGCGGAAACATCACCAACATAGAGAAAGTGTACTCGAATACGGTACGGGTAGGCTGAACATGGCATCATACAAGTGCGGTAAAGTACGGTAAAAGGTGCAATATCATCAGCTCGGCTGAAAATAAGAGAAGTTGATGCTAAGAAAATGGCGTACACAAGTAAGCGTGGGCCATATCTCCATTAGGACTGGACAGCCTCAAGTCCCAACCACCCTCGCTTAAGATCCATAGTCTGCTGCATTACCGCGCTCCAGCCACAGCGTGACCTCCCGTTGTTGCCCCCGGGCGCTAAGTTTGGTAGCAACAGACAAATACTTGCACAGTATGCTCACATCGAACCAATGCTACATGCTTATCAACTCCCTCTAAGGCCAGTAGAGCGACAGGCATAGAGTTAGTAGTCATATAGAAATATATAGACTGGCTGCGATTCATGACGTCATATATGGTCGATCAACTACTCGAGTATACGTCCAAATAGACTTTGTTGAAGTGTTAAAACAACCGCCAAGCGCTCCAGTAGTAAGCATGCCAAGCTTGCGTGAACCTGAACCTAGAGTGCAAGGGTATGCCCGCAAAAGAAACTTCCCTTAGCCTTACCATTCTCGAATCTACGGAGGTACAGGGCCTAAGCTTTGTATGTTCCACAAGCGAGGTTTGCTGCCCCTACCTCCTGTGGAACATACAAAACTTAGGAGCTGTACCTCCGTAAAGCGTGAGGCAACGTAGGATACAACATCCATCTTCCCCGATTTACTCTCAAACCTCAACAATACGACTAACCTCCCTACAAACAAAACAACCACACCTGTCGTCAATCATTGATCCCACCATGGAGTACCCAGGATGACACTGTTCAACCAGGCATCGCTGTGCCGGGATGCTTTATGCGGCGAAATTAAGAAACCGGTTTTACACAACACGGTGAAGAGGAACCTAAGAAAATAAAATAAATTCCCACCCCCCAAAATAATTATATAACCTCCTCGACATTCCACCCCTTCGGATTCAATCACCGCAACGAAACCTCGAGACCACACACCAAGCAAGAATCTAAAACTTTTGATACTTTAAAACTATAATCTTCTCCAACCTAAAATTCAATGGCCGAACACATCGTCCCCAACCAGTACATCATCGTATTCAAGCCAGAGGTCCCCAAGGCGAGATGTCAAGAGCATTGCCAATGGGCAACTGAACTTCATGCCCAAAGAATCAGCGCACGCTCAACCGACAGCGAGGCGCCTGAGACCACCGGAGTTTTGCACCACTATAGCTTCCCGACCTGGAGCGGCTATGCCGGGAGCTTTGACGAAGACTCCAAGAACGAGATTGAAACCAGAGAAGAGGTATTATATTCCGGAAATTCCAGAGTTCCCCTAAGGCCTACTAACAGGAAGGGTTGTAGGTCGAATTCATCGAGCCAGACTACAAAGTCTATACCCAAGCTCTAGTCACTCAAAACAACGTCCCATCGTGGGGCCTCGCCCGCATCTCACACAACCAGAAACTTACCCCTGAAACCAGGACCTCATACACCTATGACAGCTCCGCGGGGGAGGGAGCAAGGGCGTATGTCATTGATACCGGCATTCTAGCCAACCATGAGGTTGGTATCTGCTCAAATTATCGGAGGAGTGTGCTTCGCTAACATGTATAGGACTTTAGCGGACGCGCTACCCTTGGACACAACGCTGTCCCAGGATCCTCAGACACCGATATGAATGGTCATGGAACACACGTTGCTGCCACTATCGGTGGGACCAAATATGGTGTTGCAAAGAAGGCCACAATCATTGGAGTTAAGGTCTTGGGTGATGATGGATCAGGAAGCACCTCCAGTATTATTTCTGGACTTCAGTGGGCTGCCGATCATGCCGAGGGCGCTGGCCTTATCAACCAATCTGTGAGTCCCTTGTATTTAGTCTCCCACAGAAGCTATGCTAATGGTATAGGTCGTAAACATTTCACTCGGGGGTCAAAAGTCTCGAGCAATGAACGCCGCCGTCGCAGCCATCGTCAGCATGGGCATGACCGTCTGTGTGGCTGCCGGAAGCGAGAATGTACGGAGCATATGCCTTCCCCCTTCTCTCCTTACCACCCCCTCCTCCACCATAGATCCTAAAACTAACATCTCTCAAAAATCCAGTCACCCGCCGAAAATACTTCCCCAGCTTCAGAGCCAACTGCTATCACCGTTGGAGCTATCGACGATCGCGATACCGAAGCCGCGAACTCGAGTTATGGCAAGCGTAAGTCCCCCTCTCTCATAAATAACAGCGGCGGAGCCAAACAACTAACAACCATAGTGGTCGACGTCCTCGCTCCCGGGACAAACATCACAAGTGCCTGGATTGACGTCCCCGGCGGCACAAGTCTGAGCAAATCCCGTACCCTCAGCGGTACTTCCATGGGTAAGCCTCCGCACCCCCGCCCACACCTTATAGACTCTAATATGCGCACACAGCAACTCCCCACGTGTCTAGTCTCGCAGCCTATCTGATCGCTAAAGAAGGCCTCAGTGGGTCCACCGCTGTGACTAAAAGAATCAAAGAGCTTGCGGCAACGGGTCAGGTCGTGGGGCTTAAACCTGGCAGTCCCAACCTCATCGCTCAGAATGGGGCTGCCAGCAATTAATCTAGCCTGATTCTCTCCCTGGCCTTCTTTTACTCATCCTTCACTCCTTTCCTTTAGTGATTGATGTTTACGGACCCGCATTATCTGTCCCCTTATCGTTTCTCTCCTTTTTCTGGAGGGGTGGCGATGGCTTGAATAGGTTTAGGGTTTTTGGTTATGCGATTTTTGAACACGAGAGGTCACGGACTGAGCCAACAACTAAGCGGATGAGGCAATGGGCCAATGTGCGGGTTGGAATATTATAAGCTATGGGAATATCATTATATTAAATATTCTAGAAGAAATTCTACGCGATTACCACGAGATTGCTCTTTCGCCTCTTTTTTCTTAATCATACTTCTGCACCGGAAATCTCCCATGTCCAGAGCGAGAGGTAAGTCGCATCGCACCTCTCCAAATACGAGGCCATTTTCAGAGTAGACGACATTGAAAAGCCCCAATCCTCTCAACACAGTAAGAAATTGCAGTGAAAATTTTCCCAACATCCCCATCACCCCCCCCCCCCCCCCAGTGCTTTCCATATCATATCCGGCAAGTTCTTTCCGTCCCGATAGCTTACAAATATAACACATTCCCAGAATGCCAATTTCTTGAACGTGCGCTGCCCACCGTTCCCTTTCCTGCATAATAACACTATATTCATCCCCTCCGAGCAATTAGTGTCTTCTGGTAACCAAACACAAGTTCAAAACACAAAAATTACAGGTTTTCAAGATACCATTCCCCAATTGCCATAGGCAGAAATGGCATGGAAAAACATTCAAAAAGCAACTCGCTCATAATGGCGCCCACACAAAAAAAGTGTAGCATTTTTTTAAATTTTTTCCCCCCTGCAATTCTCCTAGAGTAGTGAGGAGGAGTGGAATGTAGTTTCCGTCAAGGTATCGTACCTACCAAAACCAGGTTTTGTTTTTGTATGGGGAATGGTACATTGCGACGCGCCCTACCCAGTTCTTACTCCCACAGCTCTGTATAGTACAAACTCCAGACAAAAGCCCGAGATAAACATATATAATACTCCAGACATGCTATATTTTTCCCAGAAAATTTCCCAAGCCGACATTCAAGACGTCAGTGCGTCGAGCAGTGTTTCGAGAGGGTGCAAGCGGAAAGAGGTAATTGCAGAGAGCAAGTAACCTGTGTTACTTATAGAAGTAATTGCAGAGATATTAAACCGAAAAGTGAGAAAGAAGAAGGGCAGAGAAAAAAGTAGCGAGAGAAGAACTAGGTGAACAAACAGGTATCATAGGTAACACAAGAAGTCACGAGGTGTCACTCGTGACCACTAAGGATTTAGGAGAGCACAAACACGATTCCTAGAACTGGAAATATAGTGGCTCGAAAACCTGCGATTTTGGTGTGTTTTTTGGCTTGTGTCTGGTTGCCAGAAGACCCGTGTTGCGAACATAAATCGAGTGATACAGAGTGATTCCCGAAACGGCAGATATGATACTTGACAGTCATATGCACCCAATCTATGCACCATGCCCCAAACGCACAATCGCGATACCCTCCATAACGTATGGTATCATATGATAAATGTTCGCTGGAAGGTGGGGCCAAGGGTGTTTTGGGGGTCTTACTAGGATTTAACCATGGATTATATGAATGATACTTCCGCGCAAACTTATGTATAGTATAGTATGGAACGATCACACACCGAAATCCGAGAGACCGTTGGGTTGTGGCTTAGTTTACGCGGCGGTTTGTACATAGAAGGGCTCCCTAAAGCCCCGCGTTTGAATCGTTACCTTTTCCCCGCGCATAACTTGAACTTGTTCACTTACGCGTCCTGCTTGCGAGACACAGACCCTGCGCTATCCTTCCCTGCCCTACACGCACTTGAAACGGATTCAAGTAGTATAATACATAAGCCCCACCGGTCTAGTATAAATTCCCCACCACGGTTGATCCCCGCCAAGGGAATAAAGCCAAGTCCTCTACCCTTCCAACTGGGCTGAACGCAAACCTAACCCCGAGTGATAACCCGTGACTATCAACCACAAACCCGCACGAACTACCCCCGCGACTACTCCTTCCCTTCCCCTCCAGCCGCCTATTTAACAAACCATCCACTCCCCTCCACCGCCACCAAAAAACCACAACAAAGCGCACAACAACAACAACAACAAAAAATGTCCTCCACCCCCTACCTATACCTCTACACCACCTCCCACGACCCGCCAAACTGGCGCCTGGGCACACATATCTACCACGCCATCGGGAAAACCCTCGAATACCTACTCGAGACGGCAGAAGTCGCCACGGCAGTCATCATCATAGCCATCCTCTGCCTGTGCATCTGGAAGCAAGGGGTACGTGTCCTGCCCCTGATCGGAGTTGTAGGCGTCTGCTTCCACCAGTGGGCCCTTGTCTTTACGCTTATCCTCCAAGTGAGCTTTATACTCCTCGCCCTCGGCGGTATGGTGAATCTTGTGCTTTGGGAGTTGTTCCTGAAGGGTGTTTGGCGAAGGGTTTGTCATGGTGGTGGGAGGTGGGATGCCGGGTCGTTCGTTGGTGGAGTTGTCGTCGAGCGGGTTTACGGGGCTGTGGCCTTTTGGTCTTTTTGTTGTGAGGTTGGGATGGGGATTGCTCGATTGATCGAGTGGGTGGTATGTGTCGGGGTATGGATCGCGCACTTGCCGGAGTTGCCGAAGATTTACTGGAGGAAATGGGTGACTGAGTCTTGGGTTTCGGTCTGGGCGCACGTTTTGATTTCACATTTTGGTCGGAAGCATCATGAAGCGATGGAGGAAGATAGTGGTGGAGAGGATTTCGAAATCGTAACTTGCACTCCCGAGCCCGCCGCTGTCGCCCCGGCGGTGCCAATTGTGATCCGCTCAATGCACTGCACGGGCTCCACGTTCACGGACTATGTGAACCCTCACCCCTCCTCGCCGCCGAGCTGCGACCTGCTCCTTCCGGAATCTTACCCCCTTCCCACCGCTATCGTCCCGGATACTCCCACCATCCAGCAACTCTGCGATGAAGACCCCTTCAAGACCCCCGTGGCGCCCAGAGCCGGAGATCCCGGGTTCCTGGATGCGTACCCCAGTCCTGAAGGCGGGTCCAAGTGGCAGCGTAGCAAAAAATCCTATGCGGAAAAAGAGATGGAAAGATGGAGGTGTGCGAAGAAGACCAAGCCCGAGGCCCCGAAAGTGCCAGTGAGGGAGTTCAAGCCCAGTCGTGGATCGGAGCCAGGGTTTCTAGATGCGTATCCATACCCTCAGCCGGTGACGGAAAAGTGGCTCGAAGATGACGTCGAAGGGGGCATTAAGCTGGACGGCAATGGGGGGAGTGAGAATTCTGAAGAGGGAAATAGTATACCTGCCCACCTGGTTTAGAATGCAATTCAATGTAGATCACTGATTACTCCGGTGTAGGGCTCCACGAGAACCATCCCAACCAACCAGCTGCGACCCACGCCGGCGGGAGGAGTACCGCGAGGAGCAGTGCAGATGCGGGCAGGTATGAGAGGAGTTCGGACACCACCACCAGCCTAGCGGACAGTCAGGAAACCGCGGTTACCGGTTCCAGCGTAGAGCCCTATCAAAACTATCTCAGGCTAGTGAAAATAGTCGATCTCAGCAGGCGGCGTACTATGAGGAAAAATTCAGGTGCAGAGGGTAATGGGACCGGCGTGAAGAGAAAGGCGTATGCAGGGAACAGCAATGTTACTTGGGGGCTTGCCGGAAGATGGAATCACAGACAGGGCGTTATCAAGCCCTCCGCAGCGGTGGGCAGTAAACTCGTACGCCCTCAATCGGCAGAAGCAAGCACACGCGCCGCCCTAACCCTTCGACAACACAATGTCTCACAAAGTCAACGCGATAGACGCCAGAGTCACTAGTCCAGCAGAAGGATGCTCGGAAGGTAGTGAGGATCCCAGCTAGATCCCAAGAGGACGAGATATCATGTCCCACCCCCATTTCCCAATAATCAATGCAGGGACCAAAAACTCCAGACGGACCTAGAAAAAATCGTCCGCTAAAAGTACCACCTGACACCATGCAAAAGTCTAGTTAATTAAATGTAGCCAACCTGGATAAGGTAGATAGTTTCAATAAAACGGTTATAAAACCCCTCTACAACTTCCCCTCCCCTCCCCCTATCTCGGTTTCCCCACCAGGGTCCACATCCCCACGTTTAATAGCCCTCATCAATTCGTACAACTGTCCAATCTGTTGATCTACCACCCCCGCCATCAGTGCCAAAAACCAAAAGAACAGAAAAGAGCCCACAAACCACTCATCTTCTCCAACTTGCCCTCCTCAAGCTTCCCATCCCTCCATGTCTCACCTTCAATCGCCTGCGCGTACAACTGCCACTCCTTCAAGAAGCCAACCTAACACACCACACTCCCATTAGCCCCCTACCCCATTGAAGGAAAGCAGCCAAAGCGAAAGAGGGGAGAAGAAAACCGAACAATAAACAAGGGATTCTCAACATCCTTATGCCGCCTAAACTCCGCCTTGACATACTCGTCTCCGAGAACGCGGTCCTGTCTCAATCAGCCATCCGTATTTCCCCACCTCCGTATGCGTTACCGCGAGATCACACACTTTGGGCGATAACTTGTGTCTGTGAGCGCGTAGGAGTCGGCGGTAGAGTGGGATTGGCGGGAGGAGCGCTGGTTTGGAGGGTTAGTCGTCCCGGGGAATTGGCTGCGGTGGTGAAGGGTATGTTACCAAGAGGAGGGTTTTGTACGAATGACTTGGGAATGGCTTCCGAAGCATGGCGGAGGAGTGTTTGGCGCATTTTATCGGGCGTCGAGGTTTGGGAGAGTGAGAGCTTGTGTTGCATGAGGCTCTTGTCGGTGGTTGAGCATCGTGAGAGCAGTCTCTTAGCGGTTACCCGGCTTCAAGAGGCCCTCCAACCAAACCCCTAACCGTGCCAAGGCTATCCAAAGCTAGAGCCAGAGCCTCACTTTTTAGTTCCTTCCATCCATCCGTCTTGCCCTCGCTTCCGCCATAGCCTAATCAACCAACCACTCACCCAATAAACAAACCACAGCCTAACCCAAAGCCCCCTAAAAAATTTGAACAATTATCATATACCCCCCCACCCAATGTCGCCAAAGCCATCATCAGCCCTCCCATCACCCACCACCCTCCTCCACGCCGGTTTGCAAACCGCCTTCCTGATACTTTTCCTCTCGACACGGAATCCGGGCTACGTGGCTCTCGGACTCGTCTGCGCGGCGACGTGGGGCGCCGTGCAGTGGATGGACAAGATTTCCCGGGTGGAAGCGGAGGCGGAGAGATTGCGGAGGGAGAGGGTTAGGCGGGAGAGGGGCGGATGAGAAGGAGTAATAGTGGTGTGGTGGTGGTCTGCGATAGGGTCAGGTGGAGGTGGGATGACACGATACGATAAATGGGCTGTATTGTACGAGTACAAGTACGATAATAATATTGTAATGGGAATTGCGTGATAGGTATTTGGTACTACTGGTAATTCCTTGTGGGCGTAATATGATAGCTTTAGAAATTCATAAACAATTAATTAGTTTGCCAGCACCCGATGAATCAGGGTGTCAGGAGGACTAAACTTATCGTGGTCTGCCTGTACCCGAAGTCGAAAAACAGCGAATGGGTTGCCCGTGGTGGCCTAATCTGATGCTCAGCCAAGCCCTGTCTAACCTAACCCACTTGTAACCTAACCCTCCGCCAATCACGCTCCGGCAGTTTGTCTACGATACGGTAATTCTTACTAGGACAGACTACTACTCCCGCAAGTATGATGGTCAGACACTGCTACTAGAAATAGCACACGGGTCCGGTGCAAGCGTAGTTCCGTACAGTACTTGTACCCGTACGAGCTGGCATACAAGTGCAACAGTAGTTACAACGTGACCAACTCTTCGGGTCGAGAAGGGTAGGGTAGGGGGGTGCGGTTTATCCGAAATTCCCTCCGGGCGGAAGACAACGGTTGTTTGGATAATTAAACAATTGCTACGAATCGTCTCGAGAGCCACACTCCGCTTGCTTACTAATCATACCAAGGATCGGTGAAATGTTCGGGTATCATACTTTTAGCAACTTGAGAAGAGCATTGTACTCGTACACATGGTAGAGGGAATCTCATTATCATGAAATACTCGGGTACAAATTAAATATTTGAAAAAAGTGACAAACAAAATGTATGGTTGCAACACAGATATTTCAAGTCACTTTTTCCGGATCTTTAATTTGCGCCCGAGTATTAATGAAATAATATAATATGCTCCTAGCTGTAGTAATGAGAGCAGTATACAGGTAAAACACTGAGATACAAACCAAGTATCAGAATCTATAATGCTTGTCAAGTTGCCACCAAGTCTAGGATAAATGAGGGAGATGCAATGAAAAAGATAGCGTTCTGAGAACGCTATCTTTTTGCTGGAAACTGCCCATGTTGACCTCTAAACACTAGCATATGCAAAGAAATATACATATAAAACAAATTAATAGAAAATTTCAACATATCAATCTCTATATACAGAAAGCATACTCTCTATAAAAGCTAAACAAATATGTTCAAAACATAGCAGGAAAATGCATGCAAATCTCTAATCAATAAAATATCATCATATCTTCTAAACTGCAGCAATATTTATACTATACTCTTAAAGTGAGAATAAAAATCAAGCATCAGAATATATAATAACCTCCAAGTTGCCACCAAGTTCAAGGCAAATGAAGGAGATGGACAAGAAAAGATAGTGTTCTCAGAACACTATCCTTTGGAAGGCAACTATCCATTATAACCTCTACTAGTACATAATAGCAGATATAAAGAAATATACATATGAAATAAATTAATAGAAAATTTCAATATACCAATATCTATATACACAAAGCATACTCTCTATAAAACTCAAATAAAAATACACAAAACTTGATAAGAAAATAAATGTCAAATTTCTAATTAATGAAATACCACTATATTCTCTAAACTTATGCAATACCTAGTACACTATACCCCTAAAGTGAGAATAAAAACCAAGTATCAGAATATATAATAACTGCCAAGTTACCCTCAAGTCCAAGGTAAATAAAAAAGATGCACAAGAAAAGATAGCGTTCTGAGAACGCTATCTTTTTGAAGGCAACTACCCATGTTAACCTCTAGACAGCAGCATCTGCAAAGAAACATACACATAAAAAAAATCAATAGAAATTTTCAACATTCCAATCTCTATATACACAAAGCATACTCTCTATAAAACCTACTAGTAGATAAATATACAGAGTCATTCAAGTTGCAACCAACCCAAAGCCCACCAACCAAAAACCAACCAAAAAGATAGTGTACACTGCACACCATCTTTTACACGACAAACCACCAAGTTACCCTCTAGCCGACAGCAACTCCCGAAATATCTACTCCCGAAACAAATTAAAGCTTTCGACATCTTCTCGACACAAAATTGACCTATACTACCAACCCGAACCCTCCAACCCCTCCGTGCTCACAACCACCCCGCCAACCCCCTCTCTCCAAAAAAAACAAAACACGAATTCCGAGTGACATACCATGCCTGCCAACCCGCCCCGCTGCCATGTCACACAACCACAGCCACAATGCACGTCGCATGTTCACGTGGGCCGATCGCCAGCCACACCCAGCACACACAGCTGTAGCCGAGCTGAGAGAGGTTCTGAGTCTTTCGGGGGGGGGGGGGGGGTCTAGCTTGGCTCATCTCTGGGACACGAATCGCGCTGGGTTAATGGTTTTAGTTAATTAGATACTCGGGTCTGACCATGGTTCGGTACGATGCGTAATTTTTTTCTCAGGGGCGACGGATGAGCCGGAGATATGTTCTTGCGGACTGGGAGGGGGGAATGCTGAGATTGATTTGCCTTGGGTGGGTTTGACTTTTGGGTGGGGTGCGGAGGCCTGTAGTGTGAATCACGCTGGTGACATGTTTTTTTTTGAGGCATATCATTAGGCTATGCAATTTTTTGCACGGACGGATAGAAGCAGTGGCTCTCTGGCTGTTCACAGGTTTACCACTACAGTCATTGCGATGATTTTTTTGAAATTAATTTTCATTGCTACCGGTACCTATTACGTACTGAGTGCGCTTTACTGCTCTAATCGTGGTCACGATCGAAAGGTCTCGAATGCTCGGGCAACTTAATCTTGTACACCAGCACCTGCGAGTCCAAGTTAAATCCAGATGCGTCTTTAAAAGTATTTTGTCCAAAGTTATAAAACCCTGTGCGCATTAGTAAAAAAGACCCCTTAAAACGGGAAAAAGAAGCTCACCATTCTGCGTGATAAAGTCGTTATCGCTAATGGTAATGACAAACCACCAGTCATCGTCGCCGATCTTGCCGTCGACAGGTACGATCGCGAGACTCTCCCATTTCTCATTGAGGAGTGCCGCGTCCTGAGCACCGCCATTGTGGAGGCCGAATTTGGCTAATTGGGCCGCATTGTTGATGTCCAGGAATGGGCAGTAGAGTGCTGGTTTGATGTCTGACTTTAGGACGCCGCTGCTAGCTGTTGTGGTTATGGACGAGCCACGTGAATCATAAGTGCGACCGTCGATGGATGTCGCGTCGGAAATATCGAAGACATCAATTTGACGGTAGTTGGAGAGCGAGTCATTCATGCCGTGGCCGAAGCCGCTGTCACGACTGAGGATGAGGAACTGGTCTGACCCGACCGAGAGGATTTCGGACTGCGCTGCGGTGCGAGGGTTCGTCTTCTTTGTTGGCTAGATTGGGGAGAAGGTTTGTTAGCTCTGACCTTATTGGGAGTGCATGATCGACGGGGGTAGTGGTGACAGAGGGGATTTTAGAGGAATGCTTACATCGTTGAATTGGGGCAGCGGAACAACGTATTCCCGGGCTAGGCGGGCTTTTCCCGGACTGCTAATATCATACTTGACCATCCTGGCATATCTGTTTGTAAGTTTGCTAAGTCCGCCTTCTTGCACAGCTGCAGACTGGAGAAGTGCATATAGATTCCTCCCGTCACCCGAGACGGTGAGACCCTCGAACCCTTGATTATTTGATCTTCCAGAGGTGGGGTCGATTGGATCCGGGGATTGAGACTGATTGTAGACTGGCGGGTTGTTGGAGGCGAAGCTGGAAACTGTCAGCAGGCCGGATTATGGATACTTTGGTAGAGAAATTGAGGAGCATAGGGTAAATACCTCTCGACCCCCTTACGGATAGGAATGAATGCGTCTGGGGGTTTGATAGCCTGGGTGAGCTTCCCGTTCCGGTCGAAACGGTAGATGAAGGGGCCGTATTCATCACTGATCCAGAATCCACCATCAGGGTCGAGAACCAGTCCCTCAGGATCTAAGCATACACGAGTACCGCCAGGCCCTCCACCACCGAAGCCATCACCGGGGAATTTCGCGGCGGGTAGGTTCGGAAAACCATTGAAGGGCAAAGATGTTGTAGGGTCCAGACCGGAAATAGGATTGCCCGCAGGATCGCTGAAGAGGGTTGTGTCCAAGTAGGTAAAGATGAGGTTTGGTGGTGATGGAACCTCTGCTAGATTGGTGTTGAGGGAGATTTTGAACTTGTGGACCCGTGGCTGGTAGGCTGTCGTCCCCTGCGTATTCCTGCATGGTACTGTTTGTTAGGATATCTCGATAAATTCCCAAGGTGGAACAAACATACCATCCACGATCGGGTAGCCCCCACAAAGTACCCTCATAGTATTCCTCGCGCAGCTTCTTCCACGAAGAGCGTTCAATGGCAATGCTGGAGCCGAGGGATATGGTATCACCATACTTGTCCCGGGCGTCGCTGGGCACGAAACCGTAGCCGCTCAATTCCTGAAATGTATAGCTCTTTCCTTTGCAAACGGTAGTTTTCACAGGAGGAGTCTTTAGTGCAGCATCATCGGCCCTAGGCTCTAAGGCGGGAGCCCTGGCGTACGTGGCTAACGGTAGGAGTGCCAGGATAAACGAGCGGAAGATAACCATCTTGACGAGAGCAGGGCCGTTGAGTTTGAGACACTGGTATGCTACGGTAGTCTCTTCTAGATACTGTAATTTATGGGAACGTTTGTCCATTTAAACTTCCATCGCACCCCTTGTCCGAGGTACTGTACTAGTACCAGTACCTCCCAGGCCGGTATGAACACAATACCGTATCCCACTTGTAAATTTGACAAATCCGGGGTATCTTCCCCTTCCCGTTCTCAATTGTGATTACTTCTAATACTCGAGTAGACTTATCACAGATTTACTTGCCTTTTTTCAAGCCAATGTGGAGCATGAGCGGGTACCGGATATCGCTGGTGGGGTAGGTACTCGGGTACAACAACACGGGCTCAACCTAAAATTTTCGGTTGGATAGAGGGCGCACGGGGGGGTATTATAGAAGGTAGTCTGGCTGACGGATTTGGTGTTCTGTGGGGTTGTTTGTGTGATGAGAAATGGTGAGAAGCAAGTGCAAGTGTAGGGGAAAACGCGAGGCAGGGGTTGCTTTGTGGGCGATCTGTCACTGTTCACCACATATAATTTCATGGTGGGGTATCATGCTTGGATTTCGTGGGATACTTGTACTTGTACTCCAGCACGGGGCGGCAATCACGGCGATTCGGAGGGGGATACAACAGTGTGGGGCGGGCACGCGGGGAGGGTGAGGCCGCTCATTGGGCTCAGAGCTTTCCCTCTCCCCCAATGTTTTATCGCTAGGCAATGGTGATGCCTGGCTTGTAGGTTACGCCATGGCAGCCTGTTGTGGCACAACTCTGCCAAGAGATAAGTGGAGCGAAATCACACTTTTGCAGCAGCCTTGGCCTTGCTTCTTTTAGCCAGAGCACGGGAGGGGCAATTTACTTTTTTGGCTTTTAAATGAGCCGGCAGCGGTTTCTGGAATACGCTTCAAGGACTCAGGAATACTCTGGCATGACGAATGTTGCCACGCTGTCCGCTGTCCGGACTCTACTCGAGTACCGATGTAGGAAGGTTGACGCTCCAGGGATCTGATTCAGATTCCTGGAGGAGCTCGTTGTTCCTTGAATTTGACGGGGACTTGACCATCGGCGGTTCACCGCCCAAGGAGAGCAACAGCGAGCGTCAAAACTCACCCGATCGACACGGGTTTAGAGGGCGCGAAAAGGCGCTGCTGCAAACGGCCTCCTTTGTCCTTGGAAACAGCAACATTGTCTGTGGTCACTGGTCAGCCTTCGCTTCCCCTCACTTAAAAAAATTTCTCTTCGCCTGTGTGCCTTTCAACCTGTGCCGGCCAAGATACATGTCAACAGGTGAAATGTCGTGATCTGCTCGGAACACAGAGAGAATAAATTACTGGTATTACATCTGGATATTGCCGGTGTCCTGGCCGGTGTCCTGACAGGTTGGCCATGGTGGCCGACCTGTGCGTGACCACGTCTGTGATTCAAGGCAGTGGAGCCAATGGCAGCCTCGGGAGTTGACGGACTCCTGGGGCATTTTTCGGAGACACAAAATCCAACCTGCTGACCCCAATCAGGCTATTGACCAAATAACTTGCGGAATATTTGTGACCCCAGCCGCTGATTTTATGACCATCTCAAAAAAGCACGGAGGAGGTGTCAAAAAGCAATTACGGCGAAACCTCAAGAATGTTGCTGCATGGTCGATAGATAGCGCTTGTACCAATCGGGAACTCGATTGTTGCAAACACCAAGAGCGGAAATCGCGAAAGGCGTCGGAAAAAATTCAAATCTTTCGCTTCAAAAGAGTTCAGACCTTCGAGCGCATGTTTGTAATGGAATAGGAGATATGGCGACGCTTTCATTTATTTAGTCCTTCGACTCATTGACTGTTGTTGTTTGTGTTTTTTGGTGGTTCGGGGTGGGATGGGAGTAGGGGGCTGCGCTTTGTCGGAAATAGGTGCTACAGCGCGGTTCGTTCAGGGGGGTCCCACACCCATTTCTGCGATTCTCACCCACCCACACCAAAACAACCTCACCAAAAAAACCAGCCTTCACCTTGATTTCCTGTGGATGCCCCGAATTTGCCTCCCACACCGGGCAGAGAACGCATTTTGGCGCATCAACCAATGTCCCGCTCTCTCCACATGTAATTGATTGAGTAAGGAGCGCTGTGCCCATGCTGGATGGTTGGGCCCACCCCGTTTTTCTTTGATGCCATACCCTTCTCTCCTCTTTTTCTCCTCTCCTCTCCACTCCACAACCGTCACGATGTATCCCAAGACTGCTCGAAGATAGGCTTTATGCTTCAGAAATCAGAAATATCATTACAACATACTCCATCACCAAATCTGCATTCTTCTGTAAGTTTTTTTCGATTTTTTTCCAACTTCTACGATGTAGGCTCGTCCTTTCCTCGACGGTTTGCCCTGCGGGAGGGCGTAACGACGACTTAGCCGAGCCGGCTGTCCTCATCATTTGCCTCCCATAGTCTTGTTTTCGATCAAGAAAATTAACAACGCACGAGGAGATCACCCTACAGTATCTAGCTCATTCCACTCGCCACCAACCACGTCGTCCCTCGCCTCTGCCCTGTTTTATCACCGTGTTCGTCATTCTGTGAACCCCGAACAACAAACAAAGGAAGTACCTTTGTTATATCCCTACCCTAATCTTTCTCTACGAAGATGGACTCTCACCCACCATCCCCCAACTCCCAACCGTCGTCACCGCGGTCTGAAACGAGCTCGCATCGCTATTCAGAAGTCCCCACCGAACCCTTGCCTCCGTCTGAGTTGAGGGTGTTTAACGAGCATATGACGAGGAGAAAGCATTTTTTATCCGACTTTGAACGGTACAATCCTGTTCAAAATATGCACGCACTTGCGAACCATGTGTTTGACTTGTCGGAAAACGTCCATCGTGTCGGAGATGAAGTTGCCGTTTCACGACGCATGCTGGACATGGTTGGAAATCATCAACGTGAAGGAAATCATAATCTCCGGATCATTGGTGAAGATGTTATTGGACTGGAAAAGAGATTTGGAATTTTAGAGAAGGAAATCGGACAGTTGAGGGGAAGAGTCGAGGAGACCCACCGTGAAACTCAGCAAGGTTTCGCAGAGATCAAAGGCATGTTGATGGCCCTCGTGGGAGGTGGTGGTGGGTTGCGGGTTTAGGTGTGTACCTGACACGTCGATGTCATCTAGAGGAGGCGAGACAATATCTAACTAGAGGTCTAGCATTGGGACGGCGTTTTTGGCTTGGATTTTTGATTGCATATATACCACGGCTTTTCTATTAAGTTACCTCCTTGGATATGTCCTGAGACGATACATCAAGGGTTTTGGAGAGGAATTCCTTCTTTCACATAATATCACCATCGAAAGTCGTATATATGTCCAGTTGCTGGTATATCTTTCTCTGGCTTTTGCATGGTTACGGTGTTGTGTGCGGGGAATATCATCACCATTTTCCATTGGAGTATCTGATCTTTCTTCTGTTGATTGCTATTTCGTCTTTCTCTCGTTTGTTGATTTCTTTCTATCTCGGAGAACGTGTTTTCCACGATCTCTTTGCATTCATTTACCCGTCAACCGGGATCGTTGTTGGAAGTGGTTTTGGCGAGAAAGGGGTGGTGGTGGTTCTCGCTCGTTCGTTTTTTGTTTTTTGTTTCTCCTTTATTGGGCCGGAGCAGCGCTGCTCCGCCTCCCCCGTCTTGTATGAGTATTAGGCAGGTGTTAGTTATTACTTACCGCGTTTAGTTGATTTTGAAGTATTAAGATTGGTATTTAGCTTACTTATGTGTTTGTCTGGGGGCGTGACAGCATAGCGATCGAAATGATGAAATGAGGAGGTGAGTATGGTTTGAAATAAGTGAATCTGATCCCAGCGGTTGTTTTTTTTCGGAGGTTCAGGAGATCTGTTGGCAACTCGACAACATATGCTAATCCATCAACAACCTTTGCTTAAAACCCTTGAGTTGTGAGCACACCTTGAGGAATAGTGATTGTAGAATCGTTTGCTGCGAAGTGAAATTGCGGGGTAGCTGGCCGTAGAGGCTCTTGTGAAACGAGTATGATATAAGTGTGCAAAGGTCCCTCCCTTTCCCCCTCCCCGTTCGGCATTCCAAGAAGGAGGAAACTGGAAGAATCATCTGCTAAATAGCCTTCCCCTGCCCCGCACGGGGACTCTATTTGCTACCGTGCTAAGAGAGCTGGAGAGCCTAATATTAAACAAAACTTGCCTCTAGTGATTGAACAATTCCCTGGATCTGTAAGGGTGTTTAGGAGTGTTGATTGAGGTCTGAGCTTAGCTGATGGCCGCAAACCCAGCAGTCTGGTCGAGGGCGCGGGGTGTGGTGGGGGTGGGTAGGGTCCCTCCTGCATGGCCGATCTCCCGCACTATCCCCGGATCTATTGTAGTCCAGCTGAAGCCAATGCTGAGAGGTGGGGAGGTAAGAGCTCTGCTCAATCATTGCCTCCCTTTCCCCCTCAACCTGCTCGCACCTTTTAGGTTGATAAGTTAAATGCTGATTCTGGTTATCCTCGCGATTGAACTTGGTTCCACAGTATTGACAGTCTCCCGCGCTATCCCCGGATCTATGCGCTATCCCCGGATCTATGGCAGTCCAGCTAAAGCTAGTGCTGAGAGGTGGGGAAGCAAGAGCTCTGCTCAATCATTGCCTCCCTTTCCTCCTCAACCTGCTCGCACCTTTTGGGTTGATAGGTTAAATGCTGATTTAGGTTGTCCTGGCGATTGAACTTGGTTCCACAGATCTAGCATGCGAATTGTTTCCCTGAGTCAACACAGATCTTGGTAGCGCCCCCCCTCCCGCCCCCTACTCCCGAATCCCATTGGTTAAACTTAGATCACCTCTGGCTCGCGCCCGCACCCGAGCCCTAGATTTGGACATTTTATATCCTTGAGGGTACCGCTCTCCCCACACTTTGGAAGGTATTTATTTCACTTCCTACGAATGGAATTTTCCGAAATTAGGCTTACCGAATGCGGGGCCTTCCGCCCTGCATGGGCCATGTTGCTTTTTGTTGTGGAGTTGTGGGGTTGTGGAGATTCGGGGTGGTAAAAGGCTGGGGTTGTGATCTTTTGGAGCGGGTGGGTGGGCTACTTACTGGGTGCCAAGATTATGACTAAGCACCCGCTGCCCTACCTCCTGAATGATCGAGCCCTCTGTCGGGGGCTGGCTTCATAGTTGCAGTTTTCAGCTGTATTGCCTTTCCTCGCTCGCATTTTTTCATAAGTTAATAGATATGTATCTAGAGTTTAGCAATTTGAATAATAAGCTGGTCGCCAGCGTTCCATAGAAACCCGGTGTCAATCATCGCTTTTTCGTGAAAGCTGTGGGGTCCGAGTTTCCCCCCTGTAAATTGAGAGCGAGACACCGTATAATAAATAACCCATTCGCGAATGCTAGCACGGTAGCCTGGTCGGCTAGACGGGAAGGGCGTTGTAAGATATGGTGTGTGGGGTGGGTGGTTCCCCCTGCACGGTCGATCTCCCGCGCATCTTTCTTGCTCCCAGATCTATGGTACCCATGTTAGCTGAGTCAACCAGATCTTGGTAACGCCCCCCCTCTCCCGCCGCTTACCCCTAACTCCCACGTACCGGACCCAAGTCACCTCCTATTCGCGTACTTTCTTCCTCCTTTCCCACATCCTGGCCGTTTCCTCACTCCCACTCGAGCCCCGGATTCTGCGTTTATATACTAGTGGATGCCATTTTCTCATAGGCTTTCGAGAGCTTTTATTTCATTTCCGTCGAATGGACTTCTTCGGGAATGGGTTTACCGGATGTGGGATCTCTCGCGCCGTATGGGTCAACTTTTCTTTTCTCGTGGTATTGTGTTGTTGTGGAGTTATGTGGTGGTGAAGTTGGGTGTTGGGTTGTGTTGGGGCGGGGGGATGGTGGGTGCCAAGACAATGACTAAGCACTCGCCGAGCGTCGGCGGGGGTTGGGGTTTGAGGTGGTATTTTAAAGCCGGGCTCATACTTTTGGCACCTGGGGTACTATCTCACTTCGATACCTTTCGTGAATCGATGCAATTGTCGGAGGATTACTGGGATTTACGAATTCAGCGCGGGGGGCTTATTTCCACGGTTCTTTCTCGGGATTTGGTGCCAATCATCGGTTTTTCGTGAAGGCGGCGGCATCATGGGCGCTCCTAATTCTACAGCGTAAAGGAGAATGCCTTATACAATTGCCGAGGCTGGGGGTGTGCGTGCTCCCTTGAGCAGGGTCGATTAAGATTTTGCAGGGTGGGTGGGTGTGGGTGTGTGGATGGGTGTATGGTTGGTTGCCCTGCACGGTCGATCTCCCGTGTGTCGTTGTCCCCCAGATCTAGCTGAGTCAACATAGATCTTGGTAACGCTCGGCTCCCTCACCCCCCCCATAACGCTAGGTCCCATTGATAGGACTTGGGTCACCCTGGGCTTGCATCCTTCTCCCTCCTTTTGCCCCGGCTGTTTCTGGTCTTCCCGCAATTGCATTCGAATCCCGGATTGAAGGTTTATATTCCCCCCGACGCCTTTTTCTCCCAGGCTTTGGGGAGTTTTTATTTCTTTTTCCACGAATAGATTTCTTTGGGGGTGGGTTTACTGGATGCGGGATCTTTTTGTCGATATGAGGTAACTTTTCTTTTTTTGTGGCATTGGGTTCCTGTGAAGTTATGTGGTGGTGAAGTTGGGTATTGCGTTGGTTGGGATGGGGAGGGGAGTTGGTGCCAAGATGGATGACTAAGCGCCCACCCGGGCGGACTTCCCTGGGGGATTGAGGGCGGAGGATGGATGGTATGCTTTCTGTTTCTGTTGCGCTTCCCCTTCCATAATTACTTTTGTGCTAATAAATTATTGGGATCGCGTGAGCCTAGATACTCGGATGGTAGGAGGGCGATTGGAGGAATTTCCGCAGACGAGGTGTCAATCATTTGATTTCAGTGAAAGCTATAGGATGTTTGGGCTCCCCCAATTCCGCTCTTAAACAGGAAGCGAATTATCTGAAGATGGTAATCAGCTGCAATCGCTAGTTCGGGAGTGTGGTCACATAGTGTGGGGCTGCTTAAGATTGGATGGTGGGGTGGGGTGATGACCCCCCTGCGCGGTCGATCTCCCGCGCATTGGCCACCACCCCCAGATCTATGGTACAGTAGCCGAGTCAACAAGATCTTGGTAACGCCCCCTCCTCAACTTTCCGGCAGGTCCTATGGGTCACTTCCTGCTCACGCACGGCTGCCTTCCTGCGCCCTTGCCATCCCTTGCCATCATACGGAGATACTTGAATTTCCGGGTTGGAGGGTTGAAGGGAGGTGCAAAATTTTATATCCGGTCCTTTGGAAGGCATTTATTGTACAACCTACGAATGGATTTGTCCGAAAATGGGCTTGGCAGGTGTGGGATCGTCTGCGCTGTATGCAGCAAGTCCTTTTTTGTCGTGGTATTGTGTTGTTGTGATGTTGTGGGCTGGTGAAAGTCGTGGGTTGAGCTTGTGTTTACGGGGATATGTGGTGGTGGTGAGGTAGATGACTAAGCGACGTGGAATAACCAAAAAACTTCCTTTTGCCCAAGACTTCGGGAAACTTTAATTTCATCACTTACGAATGGATTTCTTCACAATTGAGTCCAGAGGAGGTAGGGCCCTCTGTCACGTACGGGTCAACTAATTTTTTGTCGAGGGGCTTTGGTGTTGTGACGTTATGGGCTGGTGAAAGTTGTCTCTTGAGCTTGTGTTGACGAGGGGACATGCGGTTGCAGATATAGCTGACTAAGCGAAGCAACGTCAACGCACGACCTTCGTTGCCCAAGACTTTGGAAGACTTTAATTTCATCTCTTACGAATATATTTCCTCAAAATTGAGTCCAGAGGGTGTAGGAGATTCTGTCACGTACGGGTCAACCAATTTTTTGTCCTGGGATTTTGGTGTTGTGACGTTATGGGCTGGACTGAGTTGTCGCATGAGCTGGGGTTTGAGGGTTGGGTTCAAGATATAGATGACTAAGCGAAGCAACATCAACGCACGACCTTCGTTGCCCAATTCTTCGGGAGACTTTAATTTCATCCCTTATGAACGGATTTCTTCGAAATTGAGTCCAGAGGGCGCAGGACCCTCTGCGACTTATGGGTCAACTAATTTTTCATAGGGATTCTGGGGTTGTGACGTTATGGGCTGGTGAAAGTTGCTTGCGTTGACGGGGATAACTTATGTGGTGGTGGTGGTGAGGTAGATGACTAAGCGATGCAGCATCAACTCACGACCGTCTCTTCCCAGGACTTTGGAAGACTTTAATTTCATCCCTTATGAATGGATGTCTTCAAAATTGGGACCAGTGGGTGCAGGACCTTCAGTCACATATGTGTCGACTATATTTTTACCGAGGGATTTCGGTGCTGTGAATTTATGGAGTGGTGAGGTTGGGGGTTATGGGTGGTTTGGGAGGGTGGGGAAGGCGCCAAGACTATGATAAGCGACAGCAAGTGGTAGGCTGGCTGAAGGAATTGGGGGGGTCATCCGAAGGTTGGGTTTATAGTTTTAGCATGAGACGGGTTATGGGGGAAGGAAGGGAGGCTGGTATTATAGCGGTCTCGATGAATTGCCAAGATTTCCCAATTCAAATCAAATAGAGACGGTTCGCCCTTCTCAAGAAAGACAGTTTTACGTTAAGAGATGGAGCACTCGAGCACAGGTTTCCCCATTCCCACAAAAATAAAATTACCGTACAATAATCCGTTAGCTCAAATAGTGCAAGAGTGCGGTCGGCAACTAGAGGAGCCGCCATGTGGAATTTCGTAGGCAGATAGATGGTGGGCTCTCCCGCACGGATGGTAGATCCTCCCGCCTCACCCAGATCTATCATATTACAACTGAGTCAACATACTGTAGATCTTGGTAACGCCCCCCTCCCACCAAGTGCCATGCATTGGGACTTGGGTCACCTCACACCCATACACCCATTCCCCCATCCTGCACCCTCACACACACACGCACCCAGATTGGGGGCATCGGATTGGACGCTCGCTCTCGGCAGAATGCTTCTTTCTCTCGGACTTTGGCAAGCTTTTCATTGACTTCCTACGAATGGATTCCTTCGGGAATGGGCTTACTGGATGCGGGAAGCCTCGTTCTGTATGGGTCGACTTTTCTTTTGTCGTGGGATGGAGTAGTTGTGGAGTTATGGGGTGGTGGAATTTTGTGTTTTCGTGGTATCTGGTGGGTTGGTGGTCACCAGGAGAGATAGATGACTAAGCGCCCGCACGGAGGTGAGGTGTTGGAGCGCTATTAGGGTCACTTCGGTTCTCCCTGTATTGTCTTCGTCTGTGGCTTTCGGTAGCGTGGTAGGTGGTTTAGCAAATAATTGGGATTTACGAATTTGGGGGGTTGTGGAGGTGGTTTGACGGTTTTCTGGGAATGCGGTGTCGGTCATCTGTTTCCTCGAAAGCCGTGGGAGGAGAGTTTCCCTTATTCCGTTATTTGGATGGAAATTAAATTACCGTGTAATAATTCCTTACGGATACTGGTATAGTAGTGTAGCTGGGTACATGAGAGGGGGGCTGTTGGCTGTTTTGTGGGGTGTGTGGGTGTGTGGGTGGGCTAGGTAAGTACCTGCACGATCGATCCCGCCCGCAGCCCACAGTTCTAGCTGAGTCAACATAGATCTTGGTAACGCCCCCCTCCCTCTTTTACTACTAGGTCCCATGGATTGGACTTGGGTCACTTCACACCCACACACAAACTTCCTCCATTCTGCACCCAGGCGGTCGCTGGCCCTCTCACGCACCCGAATTGGGACATCGGATTGGAGGTTTATATGGTTGAGGGCGACTCTTTTGGAAAGTTTTTTATTGACTGTCAACGAATGGATTTCTTCAGGAATGGGCTTACTAGATGCAGAAAGTCTCAGTCTGTATGGGTCGACTTTTCTTTTGTCGTGGGATAGAGTGGTTGTGGAATTACGAGGGGGTGAAATTTGGTGTTGAGGTGGGTATTCGGTTAGTTGGTGGTTGGTGTCAAGGTGAATAGATGACTAAGCGCCAGCAGAGGTGAGGCTTTGGAGCGCTATTACGGCCTGGATTCAGCGCTTCGGTTCTTCGTATATTGTCTTTATCTGTGGCTTTTAGTAGCTCGGCAGATGGCTTGACAAATCCTTGGGATTTACGAATTTGAGGATTGCAGAGGTGATTTGACGGTTTTCTGGGAATGCGGTGTCAATCATCAGTTTCCGAGCAAGAGGGTAATGTCCCTCGATCAATCGTTTGGATGGGAAGTGAATTACCGTGTAATAACTCCTTACGGATACTGATATAGTAGTGTGATTGCCCACATGGGGGGGTTATTTACGATTTGTGGGTGTGTGGGTGGGTGGGTTGGGTAACCTGCAAGATCGATCCCGCCCGCGGCCCACAGTAGCTGAGTCAACATAGATCTTGGTAACGCCCCCTCCATATTTTACTACTAGGTCCCATGGATTAGACTTGGGTCACTTCACACCCACACATACCCTTCTTCCATTCTGCACCCAGGCGGTCGCTGGTCCTCTCGCACACCCGAATTGGGACACCTGATTGGAGGTTTATATGGCTGAGGGAGACTCTTTTGGCAAGCTTTTTATTGGCTTTCCATGAATGGATTTATTCGGGAATGGGCTTACTAGATGCGGAAACTCTCATTCTATATGCACTAGCTTTTCTTTTGTCGTGGGATAGAGTGGTTGTGAAGCTATGGGGTGGTGGAATTTGGTGTTTTGGCGGTATCGGGTTGGTTGGTGGTCGCTAAGATAGATAGATGACTAAGCCCCAGCACGGAGGTGAGGCTTTGGAGCGCTATTAGGGCCTGGATTCAGTGCTTCGGTTCTTCCTATATTGTCTTCATCTGTGGCTTTTAGTAGCTTGGTAGGTAGTTTGGCAGATAATTAGGATTTACGAATTTGGGGGTTGTGGAGATGACTTGACGGCTTTCTGGGAATGCGGTGTCGGTCATCTGTTTCCGCGAGAGCGGTGCGAGGAGAGTTTCCCTTATTCAGTTATTTGGATGGAAATTAAATTACCGTGTAATAATTCCTTACGGATACGGTACTGGTATAGTAGTGTAGCTGGGTACATGAGAGGGGGGCTGTTGGTTGTTTTGTGGGGTGTGGGTGTGGGCGGCGGGTTGGGTACTGTATCTGCACGGTCGATCCCGCCCGCAGCCCACAGTTCTAGCTGAGTCAACATAGATCTTGGTAACATCCCCCACCTCTTTTGCTACTAGGTCCCATGGATTGGACTTGGGTCACCTCACACCCACCCACACCCCCCTTCCGCTCTACGCCCTGGCTGTCGCTGGTCCTCTCACCCGCCCGAATTGGGACACCGGATTGGAGGTTTATATGGCTGGGGGCGACTCTTTTGGCAAGTTTTTTTATTGACTTTCCATGAATGGATTTCTTCGGGAATGGGCTTACTAGATGCAGAAAGTCTCGTTATGTATGCATCAACTTTTCTTTTGTCGTGGCATAGAGTGGTTGTGAAGCGATGGGGTGGTGTAATTTGGTGTTTTGGCGGTATCGGGTGGGTTGGTGGTCGCTAAGATAGATAGATGACTAAGCGCACGCAAGGAGGTGAGGCGTTGGAACGCTATTACGGCCTGGATTCAGCGCTTCAGTTCTCCCTGTATTGTCTTCATCGGTAGCTTTTAGTAACTTGGTAGGTGGTTTAACAAATCCTTGGGAGTGTGAATTCGGGGGTTGTGGAGGTGGTTTGACGGTTTTCTTGGAATGAGGTGCTAATCATCTGTTTCCTTGAAAGCGAAGAGAGGGGAGTTTCCCTTATTCCGCTATTTGGGTAAGAATCAAATTACCGTGTAAGAATTCCTTACGAATATTGATATGATAGTGCAGCTGCATATATGGGAGGGAGCTGTTTACGATTTTGTGGGTGTGTGGGTGGGTGGGTTGGGTGCCATGCACGATCGATCTCGACCTTCCCCCACAGTTCTAGCTGAGTCAACATAGATCTTGGTAACTCACCCTCCCTCTTTTACTACTAGGTCCCATGGATTGGACTTGGGTCACCTCACATTCACACACACCCTTCCTCCATTCTGCGCCCAGGCGGTCGCTGGTCCTCTCACGCACCCGAATTGGGGCGCCGGATTAGATTTTTATATGGTTGGGGGCAGCTCTTTTGGAAGGGTTTTGCTTTGCTTTCCACGAATGGATTTCTTCGGGAATGGGTTTACCATATGTGGAAACTCTTGTTCTGTATGGCTTAGCTTTTCTTTTGTCGTGGGATGGAGTAGTTGTGAAGTTACGGGGTGGAGAAATTTGTTGTTGAGGTGGGTATTCGGTTAGTTGGTAGTTGGTGTCAAGATGAATAGATGACTAAGCGCCCCCCCAGCGGTGGGTAGCGAGGCTTTGGGGCGTTATTACGGCCTGGATTCAGCACTTCGGTTCTTGCTATGTTGTCTTTATCTGTGGCTTTTAGCGGCTTGGTAGGTGGTTTATCAAATACTGTAATTAGGATTTACGAATTCGGGGGTTGTGGAGGTGATTTGACAGCTTTTCTAGGAATGCTGTGTCAATCATCGGTTTCGGTGAAAGCGGTGGGGGGGGGGAGTTTCCCTTGTTCCGCCATTTGGATAAGAAGCGAATTATAGTGTAATAATTTCTTACGGATACTGATATGGTAGCATAGCTGCCTACATAGGAGGGGCTGTCTGCGGGTTTGTAGGGTGTGCAGGTGTGTGGCTCGGACCTGCACCGTAGATCCCGCCCGTTACCCACAGTTCTAGCTGAGTCAACCTAGATCTTGGTACCCCCCTCCCTCTCTTCACTCTCAGGTCCTTAGGTGGACTCGGGTCACCTCCCGCTCACACCTTGCTCCCTTTCTAAATCCTGGGTCTTCCTAGCCTTCGAGCAGACGAATTCGAACCCCTGGTTCCGCATTTGCATACCCGCTCATCGTGTTTTTTCCTATGGGATTTGCAAGGGATTTATTCCAGATCCTATGAATGAATTTGTTTGTGGATGAGTTTAGAGGGTGTGGCGTGATCCGCTTTATCTGGATCAAGCTTGCTATTGTCGTGTGATTGTGTGGTTGTCATGTTATGGGGTGGTGAAGTTGGGGTTCTCGTGGTGCTGGAATGGGAGGTGGTGAGTGCCAAGATTGATGGATGACTAAGCGCTGACCTCGCGAGGACATTTAGGAGAGAGCTGTGTTATTACCGAAGTTACATATTTTTCCTTCCCCACTGTGCTCTCGTCGATTACCTTCTTTGTATCCGTGGGCGGCTTTACAAATATCTGAAGGGTATAGGTTCGGGTATGGACGTGATTGATAATTTGCTGCAAGTGTGGTGTTAAATAGGTCTAGGGAGATAGGTGGGAATAAGGGCGCGAGAAAGCTCGGATTGCCTTGCATTATCCCTTTGCCCGGGGTAAAGAAGGGGGCCGGAGGAGTTAATATCGGTAGATAGTCCCCTCTCTGTTTCTGAGAGTTCCGACTTTCTACTATTTGCATTGCGGGTACGAACCCACCCTGCAAGCATCTTAGGCCTAGAGGCTCCCCCATTTGTTTCGGAATAGCTCTTAGGGCCTCTAGAGATGTCAAATAGCTAAACATATTAATCAGGGAGGGTACCGAAACCACCCGGTAACCATCCACACTCAGATGTGTCTGCTCGGAGGGGGCCGTTTAGGATTTGGTGAGTGGTGGGTGGTTTCCATTGGCCATCCTGCACAGTAGATCTCCCGCTGTTGCCCCCAGATCTAGGCGAGTCAGCATACATCCTGGTAGTGCCCTCCCTTCACCCCAGGTCTCATGTATCGGACTTGGGTCACCGCCTACTCACACCCTTCTGCCTTCTTACCTCCTGGCTTTTCTAACACTTTTGTGCTCCATCTATTCGAGCGCCGGATCGCTCGTTTATATATTCGGGGGAATCGCTTTCTCTAAGACTGTGGAAAGAGTTTGTTCCGTTCTTTACTAATGTATCACATAATTAACAACTTTATTGAGTGCGGGGTCTTCTGTTGAATATGTGTCAACCTTACTTTTATTAAGGTATTGTGTTCTTGTGGAGCTATGAGGTGGAGTTGGGGTTGTGGTCGCTTTTGGGGCTCTTTGATATTTGGTGTTGAGGGGATGACTAAGCCAGTACAAAACTGAAAGCCAGGGCATTAGGGCCCCGCTTAGGGGGTTGTGCATTTTCTATCTCAGTTCTATCATCCCCTCCCCTTCCACTACTTTAATGGATGGCTCGGTAGATTGTCAGAGTTGATGGAATCTGCGTGGTGTGGGGGGTTTGCTGGTTCCTAGGAGTGCTGTATCAAGAATCAATATATAGAGAAGGGTGGAATTTAAGAGGGAGTTAGCATTAAGCTTTCCCATTCTGTCATAACACATAAGCGAGAAGAAGAACCCGGACATGAGCTAGCTCTTGGATAGTTCTCGCACTTGCCCTGCTACTCTTGCTAGTCCCTCTGTTCCTTGGGGCCTGTCTCAAAATATTAATCATTCTTGGCCGAAAACTAGCTATAGAAGTGGTGGATAAAATTTCCTCTGGAGGTGTTAAATATCCTATATCGCTGAGGAGGGAGGATTCTGAAGCTACATGGAAACCTTCCGCGCACGGGCGCTGCTGCTCGGGGGGGGGGGGCTGTTTAGAATTGATAGGTGGGTGGGTGGTTGCTCTGCGAGGTAGATCTCCCGCGCGTTGTATCCCAGATCTTACTGAGTCAATATTACAAGTATGTTCTCCTGGGAGCGCCCCCCACCTCTGGGTCCAAGGCCGGGTCGCATGGATCGGACCTAGGTCATGTGTATGCCTTTCCTGCATCTTTTGTTCTGAATGGCTGAAGCCATTTTACACATACTGGAATTGGAGCTGCAGACTCGCTGTTTTGGTAGTTGAAGGTATCCTGGGTCTCTGACTTTGGGGGGTATTTACTTCACTTCACGGGAATAAAGTTCCTCATAAATAGACCTATCAAGTTCAAGATCATTTCCTCCTTCTGGGAAAATTTATTTCTTGTTCTGGTAATATCTGGTTGTGTTGTTATGCCCCCTCGACTTCCGGTGTCTTTGGTTCCCGGCTCCCTAATGCCTCAATCTGATATCTTGCGCCAAGATTTTAGATGACTAAGCACTACCTCCAAGCTGACGCCACCACCACCCTGTCTTGGATCCAACCCATAACTTATCCTTCCCTACCCCCGTATGTTTCATCCCCGCCATATCATCCCCTTTCCCCTCCTTCTCCGCAGCAAACTAGCAGCATCTCGGAAGCTACACACAATGCCAAAAGTCCCTCCCGCGACCCTGCTAGAGTGCGAGGAGTATACTGTCACCGGTTTTTGCTTTCCCTTCCTTCGTGCGTTGTAATGGCCGGTTAATTTCTAACAAAATCGGCCAGGCGGAATCAGGGTAACTGACAGATGGTTCCGCACGGCACTTAACTATTCAGACCCAGGGGCGGGCGAGATTACCCTGTTCGCTAGAAATGCCCTACCGAATAAGAAGGGAAATGCGGAGGCCGGGGCGGGGTTACCGTATTGTGGGGTCTTCCAGTTCCAACTTCTTGGCGCGCGGCAACGGAGCCCGACTTGCTAACTAAAGTGCCTGAACAGTTCTATACCTGCAAGGTTTGTGCCCCATCGCCCACCCCGCTACTAAATCAACGTCGCCGGTGCGAATCTAAGGATAAACAGGTGGCCCCGGTTATGAATGCGGACCTCCGGAAAATCATCCACTGACGAATTTCCTTTTTGACAAGGGGTTCCAAGTCCTGTACCTCGATCAGCGGGGAACGGGTATGAGTACGCCAATATCGCCGCGCATGCTTGAGGGTAATGGCGGAAAGAAGCGGAGTGTGAAGGAGCAAGCGGAGTATGTGAAGTTGTTTAGGGCTGATAACATTGGTTTGTTCCCGGTCTCCGGTTCATTAAAGTGGATGGGGCTGATGGGATGGGATGGATAGTTAGGGACTGCGAAGCAGTTCGTTATGCACTCCTTGGGCGGAAAGAGAGGGAGGAGGATAGGAAATGGGGTGTTATCGGTCAGAGTTTTGGTGGTTTCTGCGCGGTTACGTATCTGTCATTTTAGTAAGCTAGATCCTGATCAACCCTATACTCTTTTTGGAGTTGGCTGATGAGTATATTTAAAGCCCTGAGGGTCTGAGGGAGGGTATGTATGAATCATTCTGGCGGTCATTGATTTCACGGAAATCGGCTAATCTGAAGTGTTATAGTCTTCACAACGGGCGGAATGCCACCACTCGTGAATAGCCCGGATGAGGTGTACGAAGCGCTATGGAAAAAGGTGAAATTGAGAAATCAGGTTTATTACAAAAAGTACCCGCTCGATGTTGAGCGGGTTAGGGGCATTCTGAAGCACTTGGGAAAGGAAGACGTGCGGGTTCCCAACGGTGGACGCCTGACACCGAGGAGGTTTTTAGGGCTCGGGTTAGCTTTTGGTGGCCATGGTGAGTCTTCTTTGCCCTTGATGGGAATTTGCTGATTAGGGTATGTTAGGCGGGATTGACGGTGTGCATCGTAAGTACCTCCATTCATGGGGCGTTGAAGATAATGGACTGATAATGGAAAACAGATCTGGTACAACGCGCGCATATCGACATAAAAGTTCTCGGCCATCTTTCGTATAAAGTTCTTCAATCTATCCAAGGAAACCAAAGCTTTGACGGAAACGTCTTGTACGCGCTTGCTCACGAGCCGATATATTGCCAACAGTAACCCCGTCCTCCCTACCATTTTATAATTTGCTAACAATTCGCACAGCCGCTCTGCATCCTGGTCTGCTTTGCGCACAATGCCAGGTGACCAGGAGTTCAATTTGGAACAGGGCCTCGAGAAGACAGATCAGCCAATATACTTCACTGGCGAGATGGTCTCCCTCCCCTCTTCTTTCTTCTCCACTCACAAGTACTCACATCAATAGATTTTCCCCTGGACCTTCCAAGACTACGCCGAGCTCTCAAAGATTGAGGCGGTAGCTAAAACACTCGCTATGGATGCAGAATGGCCATCTCTCTACTGCGAAAACGTACTTGCGGAGAACAAAGTGCCGGTTTATGCAGCGACGTACATGGAGGATATGTACGTTGACTATGCGCATGCGCGTAGGACTGCGGGAAAGATTCGCGGGGCAAAAGAATTTGTCACAAATGCTTTGATGCATAATGCGGTTAGAGCTAGGACTGAAATAGTTATGGGGGAGTTGTGGAGGTTGAGGTGCGGAGAGGTTGATTAGATAGCGGCTGTATAACATAGCGGAGGCTCGATCTTCGGCACTTTGTTTGTAGGGCCGGTTAAAAAGTTGCTCGCGCTTCGCTAATTGCTAGTTGCTGGATTGGGTAGAGGTTAGAAAGTGGGGTTTAGAATGAGGGGAGGCGAATTGCCCTGAAGCGAGTGAAGCGATAAGTTAGTACCTGTTTTTTCACAAGATATTATAAGAATGCGGAAATGGAGCAGTTACCGTATTTTCTCGTGTTTTACGGTTTTTTGCCAAGCCGGTGCGTGGAGTCTGAAATGGGCCCTCAAATCTCCCCAGCCAGCATAGTAACCAAGGTGTGGGTTCCAGGAGTCTACAACAATGCGGCTGAGTGATCGTCTGCAAGGGTTGTGTGCCCAATCTCGGGCAAAAACCGGTCTTGGCAAAAAACCGTATAACACGAAAAAATACGGTATTTTTAAGGGTTCTTAATGTAGACATTCACTGTGGCTTTGTAGCGAATTCCGTCAATCTCGCCACAAGGTGGCTTGCTTGCATCTGGTGCGACACGGTAGGGACTTGATGGTGCACCGGGTAACTTTACCTCCGTATATCATAGAGCAAAAATTGCTTCCTCTGGAGAAAAACACGCTAGAAAACCTGCCCAATGAGATAGATAAAAGAGCCAAACCTTACTGGGAGAAGCAACTCCAACCTCGGGGCACATGGCCCAATTACCCGAGTTTTTTGGTAGACGATCTTCTGCGGGGTTATTGAAAAACTCGCGTAACCGCACTTAAGTTAAATTAGCGTAACAGCATGAGTGTGAAATACGGATGAGATGATCCAGGCGTGTCCGAGATGCCTTGTTTTCTGCTAATTGGCTCGGAATCTAGTTAAAAAAATTCGGTGAATTATGATATCTCGGGAAACAATTGCCACTTTTTGGTTCATTTATTATTTTATTTTTGCTATTTTTTATTTATTGTGGTCGTTGCATTTGTTTTGGGTGTGCTGATAGAAGTATGATATATATAAGTTACCCAGTTCTGTATGTGCCGGAATGATTTTTGACAGTTGCTTTACATGGAGGCTTAGTTATTTAAATCGAGTTCATCCGCCTTATCAAAACTTCCTCTTCATGTATCATAATTTCATTTTTTTTGTATTTTTCCCTCCTGTTTCTTTTGTCTGAGTGGTGGGCGCCACCAGTGGGTTCTTCGAATCAAGTCTCCTTTTGACATCTATTAATTCTCAGGATCATTGGTTGCACTGTTGAGGGCATTACATCCGACAGTCACGTGAGACATTCTGAGTTTTGGTGGATGTATGTACTCGTAATTGCCAGACGTTTGTAAAAGCGACTGCTATTGCATAATATGGACAAAAAATTTCTCGAGACCTTAATATTTTGCCCATATGCAACTTGAATAGTGGTCGTTTTTATAAACATCGGGCAATTACTAGTACTGGGAGCTGGAAGTTAGAGATGGGAGAAACGGGTTTGAGGTCCCCGTACTCGTGACCGTCTGAGGGAAAACGTGATTTAATTTGGATGCCACCGGCTATGGGGCTCACCTGTCTTCTTTGAGCTCTATTTCGTTTCGCTTCTCTTCTCTCTGTCTACTCAACTCAACAAACTAAACCAACGAAACTGCTCCTAACACGACTCCCATTTTCACCTTGAATCTCTCTCTTGTTTTCACCCTCAGTAAAGTTCTGCCCACACTATCTCTACCCATCAAGCGGTCTGCAAACACTTTATTCTCTCTGCCGCTTAAAGCACTCGGCCGACCGCGGATCATTTCCAACACTAACTTCCACCCCCCGAGAAATGTAGAAGAGGAAGATGAAGGCATCATGTGCTGTCACTCGGTTCAGTATTGGCTTCATTTGTTGTGGAAATGTTGAATGGGATGATGGTACGAGATATGAAGAAGTGATTGATTGCTTGAGGAAAACGGAGCACACTAGTTTATCTCAAAGGAAAGGGCGAAAAGCCCTGACTATCTACTATTTGGGAGCGAGGCGAATAGGTCGAGCGAACAACAACAATAACAAGAAAAAGAGGAATGAAGGAAATACAAGGAGGTATCTTCAATAGTGCCGGAGGTCTAGATGTGCGATAAGGTTTGATGCAAGGGGAAAAACCAATAGTGCGAGTGACACCACAGTAGTGCCGGAAGTATGTTTCAACATCATTCTAGTTGGGGGGTGCTTAGTTTCGCGAATTTTGTCACTCCCTCTGGCATTAATGAAGTCTGGTAGCATTCTTCGTGTTCAAATTTGGGGGGTTAATGATTGTAGAAGTGGTCGTATGTGCAGTTCAATAATAAGGAAGCACTGTGACTCTATGTTTGATAGCTGACCTGAGAATACTGGATTTTTTTCTTGCTCTTCTCTTTGATATTTTTTTGATTCTTTTTAATGGGGTTTATTCCTGGTAGGTGAGGCTGGGTGATTATCAGGGGACTGGAACTTTTTGTAAACCTTTTCTGGCTGGGGAGGACATAGGAGATGGATGGGAAAAGTCAAAGGGGGTTTGCCATGGGCTGGCCCATTTTTCAAAGCGGAAAACATATACATTAGATAATATCTATCGTAAAAGAGGGGAAAGGAAAACACCTCTAAACTTCAAAGTGACCTAACAAACGCAGACCGAGGCTGCTCCCTTCTGTTCCTAATCTCGTAGTACAGTTCCACTGAGGGAGGCATTGGTGAGAGGGTCGCTGCTCTTGTCGCTCGGGATGGTTGGAACCGATATATCCCACCTGCCAATGCGGGCGCTTCCTGCCGGGGAAGGGGTGGCGGGCGGGGATCAAGAAACGCGAGCTGTAGAGAGGTTTGAGGATCTCGTGTTTGGCAAGATCTCGTGTTTCTGGGAGATTTCGTGTTTGGGGGGAATTCTGTGCTGCTATGTGTCGTGGGTGGCCCACGGGCCTACTCTGCTGGAGCTATGGCCCCGGGCTTAACGCGCCCCCGGCTATACCTTTTTCCGTCAACCTCCGAGACACTGTTACCCGCTGGTGCAGTACTGCGCCTGCTTTGCCCAATTGGCAATGGGTTCTTCCAACCCGCCATTAAATAGAGGTCTGTGACACTACTCTGTCCCCTTCCGCTTGCCTTGAATTGGGTGTACTGAGAGGGGGTAATTTCTTGGATATGTGTATGTTTTGATAAAGTTGTGGGCTAATATAGTTTGCGGGATCTGGGGTTATCCAAGCGGAGCACACAATCTCACTCGGTCTAATTCTGCAGATTTACTGTTGGGGGATGTGAAATAGTCGAGTAGTATACCAGAAACTTGGGAGAGCAAATGTTGAAAAGTATCGGGAGTGAACGAGTAACTTAGAAGCTAGCGGTAACACGAGTTCCCAAGAGGGGAGCCGTCTCCGGGGAAGGCGAACGACTTGTATTGTCTATAGAATAGAGAAGGAGATTAGGAGAGGAAGCAAGAAGAAAAACGAGAGGAAGGGAGGAGGGGCGTAGAAGTGGGAGTGGGGACAGGTGGTGACGCGAGCAGTCACCAGGTGTCACTCGTGGCAGTAGGAACAGAGAATATCAGAGGACGACCTTGAACACAATTTCCAACAGCAAGAGATGCTTAAGAACTTCACTCTATCTGAGGGAGTCGGAGAGATCCACTATTTATGCGGCGAAACAACAACATATATCCAGATTGGAAAAGAGATCCAAGATGACAATATGGAAGGCAAGAAAGAGAAAACGTAAGAGAACAGAATTGCATATATGACTAATTGATCGAGTAATAACATGGGAGAAGGTACAAATAGGATAAGTTGAACACAGACGGCGTTGAACCGGAACTAAGGCATACTGACCAGCATTTCCGTACTCGAAGACATAGAAAGTGCATATCCGAAAGCATAATTTCAACATGTATGACGCTAAGGGTCTTCAAGGAGCCTTAGATTTTGTGATATATGGCTTGGTTCTTTCAGTAATTTGGCTGGGGAACGGCGTAGGTTCATTTGGCGCCCTCATTGCTTCTCTCTCTCTTTGCTTGGGTTCTGGTGGAATGGCTTCTGATCACCGGGCTATCACAATATGCAACTGTCTCTATCAATTTACTGTCCACAATCAGCTATCGAGATTGCCTTCTCTTGACTTCCTTGTTTTTTCTCTTCCTTGTTGGCAGTGTGCTCTCTCAGCTAAGAGGGGAAAACCTTCCATCTTTATACCTCTGAATCATAAGGATTCATAACAGTTTTCCTAGTATCGCAATCAGCTACTGAAAATTGCGCAATTGTGTCGCAATGGCTATGAATATGACTGCATACTTGGCAGTGTGGTAGTCGAGCTTGCCTGCAAATTTTCTCTATAATGAAATATATAGAATAGATCATGGATCGATCATGAACAATAATTTCAATAGCTTCAACCTTTGTAGGGACCGGGCCAACACCATAGCTGCCATGGGTGGATGGTGGCAGTTGGGAGGTTCTCACATCGTCCCAGGCTTTCAGGTGTAGGGGGCAACATGATGGAACTAAATAGTAGAAGAACCTCTTGTTAACTGATCATTCCTTCCCAGATCGCTACGCTTGAAATTTCTTAGAGCTTAAAAAATATCTTCCAGCGCCTCCGGCTAGGCGAATTGCGACAAATGGGGGAAATCTTTGTTTTGGTAAGGCTGGTAAAATGGTGAGGAAGGGTGAACGCAGGGGAGGGGGGGTGCAGAGTTGACAGCGGGGGTACGATGTGTTAGTTGTAATGATCGAAGGAGGGTAGGAGGAGCAGAAGCTATGTCTTTGGCATTGGTAGAAAGATGTTTTTATCGGGCGATAGTCTGAGTAGGTGAGTGGCCAAGGGCAAGCAATAGAAAGAGAAAAAATAGACCAAACTCTGAATCATGTGGCATCGTAAACTCTCGTCTATTGGCTTCTAGTGGCGTGCCCGCTCTTGTGTGTATAGTACGTGGGTATATATCTAATCGACGTCTATACTGATGAAGCCATCTGCCCCGCTTATAATACAACACATGCGCTGTCTAAAATGTGCAACGATAGGAGCAAATACAAAATAAATCACTGGGAGACGTGGAATGGCTTTGCCTTGTAGGGGCAAAAGGCAGGTAAAAAGGGTGTAACGTCCCCACGCCATAGCGAGCGCCCGGCATAGTGAGCCATCCACCCAAATACTATTGAAATCCGGACTGGGTTTAGCCAATCACATTGCTTAAACTTCCAGATGGCTCGCTATGGCGTGGAAGACGGTATATGAGGAGAGAATGGGGATAAGAACGCATGATTAATTCACGGATGTAGGAAAGCTGGCAACGTAGAAGCTAAACAATATAGTAACAAGAAAAGGGAAAGCAGAGAGGCTGATTGGGGAGAAGAAGGAGATAACGAGACATGCTAGGCAAACGGCTTGGAGGGTTGGCATCAGCAATAACTTGTCAATCCACGTGCAAAGGACGGTTTATGGCGGGCGTAGGATATTGTTTCGGTAAGCTCCCCTGCTGGAAGGGCGCATCTGGTTGATTTGAGGAGGGGTCGAGTTTTATCTATGGGTATCAAACTCTGAGGGTTCTTGTGGAAGGGGGTTTGGGTGGCTTGGGGGGCTCGGGGGAGGGGAGCTCAGGTGATTCTAGGCTTGGCTCATGTTTGGGAATTAGATTCGCCCAGTAATGTCGCATCCGACTGGAGCCGTGATTGGCAGTATTTGGTGTTGGGTGGGTCAAGAGTGAAGTCTTTCTGTTCAAGTGGGATCTTCACGACCTCCTCATGGCTATTCTCGATAGCGAGGGGGAGTGGTGTTTGGTTCCGCATATCCGCTTTGTCAGGATTGATGCCGCTCCTTTCCAGGAGTGTCCTCAGGACGCCCCCATGCCGATTCACGGCAGCCCACAAGAGTGGTGTTTGGGTTTAGTAACCCACCATGTCGGGATTGACGTTGTCTCGTTCTAGAAGCATCCTCACCACCCCCTCATGCCCATTATTGGCAGCCCACGAGAGCGGCGTTTGGCTCCGCTTATCCGCTTTGTCGGGATTGATGTCCCTCCGTTCGAGAAGTATCCTCACAGCCCCATCATGGCCATTACTGGCAGCCCACAAGAGCGGCGTTTGTCTCCACTTGTCCGGTTTGTCGGGATTAACGTCGCTCCGTTCGAGAAGTATCTTCACGACCCGCTCATGGCCATTGCTGGCAGCCCGCAAGAGTGGCGTTTGGCTCCACTTATCTAGTTTGTCGGGGTTGACGTCGCTCCGTTCCAACAGCATCCTCACGACCCCCTCGTGGCCATTACTGGCAGCCCACGAAATCGGCGTTTGTCTCGATTTATCCGGTTTGTCGGGATTGACGTCACTCTGTTCGAGCAGTATCCTCACGACCCCCTCACGGCCATTGCTGGCAGCCCACAAGAGGGGGGTTTGGCTCCACTTGTCCGGTTTGTCGGGATTGACGTCGCTCCGTTCGAGAAGTATCCTCACGACCCCCTCGTGGCCATTGTTGGCAGCCCGCAAGAGTGGTGTTTGGCTCCACTTATCCGGTTTGTCGGGATTGACGTCGCTCTGTTCGATCAGTATCCTCACGACCCCCTCATGGCCATTGCTGGCAGCCCACGAGAGCGGCGTTTGCCTCCACTTGTCCGGTTTGTCGGGATTAACGTCGCTCCGTTCGAGAAGTATCCTCACGACCCGCTCATGGCCATTGCTGGCAGCCCGCAAGAGTGGCGTTTGGCTCCACTTATCCGCTTTGTCGGGGTTGATGTCGCCCCTTTCGAGCAGGATCCTCACAACTTCCTCATGGCCATTGCTGGCAGCCCGCAAGAGGGGCGTTTGTCTGCACTTATCTGATTTGTCGGGATTGATGCCGCTCCTGCCCAATAGTATCCTAACAGTGCCCTCATTCCCATTTGCGGCGGCCCGCAAGAGTGGTGTTTGGCTCCACTGATCCGGTTTGTTAGGGTTGATGTCGCCCCGTTCGAGCAACATTCTCGTGACCCCCCCATGGCCATTATTTGCAGCCCATGAGAGCGGCGTTTGCCTCCACTTATCGGCTTTGTTAGGATTGATGTTGCTCCTGTCCAATAGTATCCTAACAGTGCCCTCATGCCCATTTGCGGCAGCCCGCAAGAGGGGTGTTTGGCTCCAGTAATCCACCATGTCGGGATTGACGTCGTTCCGTTCCAGCAGCATCCTCACCACCCCCTCATGCCCATTATCGGCAGCCCACGAGAGCGGCGTTTGGCTCCACTTATCTGCTGTGTCGGGATTGACGTCTCTCCGTTCGAGTAGTATCCTCACGATCTCCTCATGCCCGGATTTGGCAGCGCATGAAAGTGATGTTCTCCCTAATCTGGTGTCAGCTGTACCAGGATTGACGTCGTTCCGTTCGAGAAGTATCCTCACGACCCTCACATACCCATTCGCGGCAGCCAGCATGATGGTGTTTGGCTCCACTCATTCGCCTTGTCAGGGCTGACGTCGTTCCGTTCGAGAAGTATCCTCACGACCTCCTCATGCCCTTTCGCGGCAGCCCACCAGAGTGGTGTTTGGTTCTGCTTGTCTGATTTATCAGGACTGATGTCGTTCCATTCTAGCAGCATCCTCACGACCCCCTCATGCCCATACTCGGCGGCTCGCAAGAGTGGTGTTTGGTTCGACTCATCCCCTATGTTGGGGTTGACGTCGTCCCGTTCGAGCAGCATTCTCACGACGCCCTCATGCTCATTTGCGGCAGCCAGCAAGAGTGGGGTTTGGCCGTAATTATCCGCTTTGTCGGGATTGACGTCGTTCCGTTCGAGCAGCATTCTCACGACCCCCTCATGCCCATTCTGAGCTGCCCACGAGAGTGGTGCTTGGGTCCCCTTCTCAGCTTTTTCGGGATTGACATCGTTCCGTTCTAGAAGCATCCGCACGACCCCCACATGCCCACCCTTGGCGGCTAATGAGAGCGGTGTTAGGCCATATTCAGTGTCGGCTGTGTTAGGATTGACGTCGTTCCGTTCTAGTAGTATCTTCACCACTCCCTCATGTCCCCCCCCAGAAGCCCAGGCGAGTGCGGTGTTACCATGGAAATCAGTTGCCTGGACATCCCATTTATTTTTCGCCAATAAAGCAACTGTTATTTCCACACATCCGAAGTATGCGGCACTGTGAAGCCCTGTAAACCCCGTAGGGACCTCTTCTGAATCAAAAGGCCAGTCCGAGGGCCTCATCCCACGTAACAATAGTATCTTGGAAGATATGTGCTTGTCGTATCCATCGAGTAGTTTCAGTGCAAGAGCTTTGACCCCTTCAGTGTTTCCCCGTCTGGCATGTGAACCCCAGTGACAAGAAGCATATTCTATAAAAGGGGCAGTCGGTGGGAGAGAACGAAGAGCAAGGGAAAAGCCTACTACGTGCTGAAAATTGAGGTAGGTTAAGCAGACCTCAGCGATCATAGAGTGGGGCTCGGGGGGGAAGTTGGGGTTATGTGAGAGGTACTCTTGTAGCGTGTAATGAACTAGCCGGATAGTAGACGAGGACTTCTCGACCGTGATAAGCCCTAGCGAGCATGCCAAAAGGGGTTCTATTGCAGGAATATTCCGGATGTTCAAGTCGGTGGATCCTGCTTCTACCCCCAGGGCATGGCACAACTCGTCAACATGTAATGGGCGTTCTGCATGTGATACCCACATTAGAACTTCCATGCCGAGTTTTGATCTACTTTTCGACTGCGCCTTCATTCGTGAGAGTGTTGCCGCATAAGCATCTCCTAGGCCCTCCCCTTTGGTCATCTCATCAAGCTTCTTTCTTCTCTGATACATTGTAATCTCGCCCAGGATTGTATCGATATTCAGAGAAACGAGAAGGAAACTAGACACTAGCATTAGTGAATTACGCCTCGGGCTTGCATTGGAAATGTATTTGATATTTTTGCTTACATTTCTGAGATCTTCTCCGGAATTATTCTCATAATGTCTGCTCGTAGTTCGTGGTCCATTGCGTTGGGGTTAGTGTCACCATCCAGCCTCATCTCTAGATAACGCTTAATATCGGCATGGGCGGGACTGAGGGGTATACGGAGGGCTTTGCCAAAAGGTTTCACGATCTCGTCGTCAATATGGGACCTTCCTGTAAGGAATATTCTTATGTTTGGTGACATCCGGAGAATTTCTCGTAGTGATTCAAGGAGGCCCCGTCGATGCTTCGCAGTGCACTCATCGAGAGCATCGATACATATAAATACACGCGGTAGCGATGCAATAGTTTTCTTCAGGATTTCTACCATATCGGGAACTCGGAGACCTCGGCCGCCAAACTCTTTTTTGGCCTCCCGAAAAGCCTCCCGTATATGTTCCGGGATTCCTCCTCGGCTGGCGAGTTGCTTGAGGATGGTGCCCAACATATTTGCGGTGGACTGCTCGTACTGGGCAAGGAAATCGCAATATAGTCCGACAACTGCAACTTCTTTTCCTCTAGCCTGATCGCACAAACTATCAATGACTAGAGAACTATCATTTACTGATGGTCAGTGACATCCGTATTAACTTTCTCAAGACAAGAGCCTACCTGACATAGGTTTTCCCCACCCCTGGATTCCCGTAACAGAACAACACTGGTTCAACACAGCCATCTTCCGCATAGCGCCAGTTTCTAAAATCGCTGGTTTCTAGCACCCAGTTTCCCACGCCATCGAGTCGGTCGGTTCGCACACCTTGATGTCGTTGCTATGGTTTGAGTGGTGATAACCACCGCAGAATTTGTCGCCCCTCGTCGCCTAGTTCTGTATTGAAGTTGACAATATTGTTGAACGAGTTATTATTATTGAAAGAGTTGGTATTACCGCCAACCTGCTGGTATCCTGATGACATCTGGGCGATAGTGTTGTCTGAATCCCCTTTTGCGGGGGTTTGAGAGAGAGCGTATTTAATGAGAATCTGACTTCGGTCGGAACTGGTGATGATGTGTAAGATCTGAAGAAAAAGGGGGTGGTATCGTGAGGCTCTGGCGTTACACGAGCATTCATTGTTCCAATCGTTATCGGTGATGCTTAGAAAGCACTCTAGCACTCACAAGAGCCTACTCCGTAGTTTTGGGATGGATTTCGCCTCTAGATTAGCCTTGGATCTCAACCTGAAAAAAGGGTTAATCGGGACCAAACATTTGAAGATTGGCTTTGCTTGTATTGCATCCGGCACTCCACTTCCATTGCGGGCGGTGGCTTGTCAACTGGCACCATTATTTGATGGACGGTGTACGAGTGAGAGTGTTGACTGAATTTTCTACCGTCCTAGGTTCTTGTTACCGTACTAGACTGTCGGAACGCGAGGTTGCCTCGGAGGTGCGTTTAGAAAACCCACCAGACACTAGCAGGTACTGAAAACAAAATATCCGGGCAGCAGTATCTACTCTGCGGAACGGGAGAAGTACGGGCAAACAACTGTCACTTTCAAGAAATCTCAAGTAGGAAGGAAAACCACACAAGTCACGATCAATTCAAGTTCACTAAGCTACTTCGCAAAACCAATCCAATGAACCGCACAAAAGAGAGAAAAATCCCACCCCAAGAAAGTCCAACCTTACAGGTTGTCCGACTAACTAGATACAGGACAAATTTTCCTTTCTCAAACTGCAGTCCAACAGCTCCTCTGTCGTGCTGTGTTCCCTTCCTCACAATCCTTGTTTTCGTCGTCGTGGGGGGAGAAGTCAAATAGCCTAATTCACATAGAGCCCGCTGTCTGCCAAGACTAGGCAACAGCCACCCCTGCAGAAACGTGACACCTCCCAAAGCCGAGATCATGACTAGCTAAATGTATCTATTTCGTCCAAGTTATTCGCTGATAAGCAAAAAACTGCAAGTTAGGAAAGCCAAATTTCAACCGTAACGGTACGCTACGGTATGTAAACACCGTCTACTTGTCGGTATCCCTCCAACCGTCTCGCCTCCCTTAGCGGTCGGGATCGTCTCGAAGCGCTATGCGCCAGAACATGCACTCGTCCACACTTCAGTGTTCCTCCATCACATGTAGGCTTCCTGTTGCCTGCGCTCCTCTCTGCTTCTGATACAGAACTCTACTAATATGATTATTATACCCGGTGACCTAATATCTGGAATTGTTATCATTGATATGGTATTCTTAAAGTCTTGAAAAGCCCGTATTTCTTTGACGTATACCTTCGCCTCATCAATGTTACACTAAGCACAAAGTTATATTGAGCCGCCATGTTACAATGGACTGCCGGGCACATAGTAGAGTGCCCGGGTCGTAAGTGTTCGGGGAGTGTGCTGCCCCAGCCACACACAGCCTTGGGACGAGTATCGCTGCCTTTCATATTATCATCGTTTGGAGGACAGGATTTATTCTCGTTTATTCTAGGGGTGCTCGCGTAGGTTGCTTATATTACAGCGCGGGGACGGAGGTCACCCTCATGACTTTTTTTACACCAAAAATGGGTATTTTCGCAACCATGTGAGAATAGCATTTTCCCCCTTCAAATGGCTTAATTATAGATCATGTTGGAGGATTGAGGGCTAATCCGGAGTGCACAATATCTAAATTTCATTTGAGCCCCACATGTTTTGAATTTCCAGTGGGCCTACAAAAAAAAACAGGAAGCTCCAAAATACCCGAGCCCATGGGGGGGAGGGTCGTAGAAATCCCGAAGATGTGCATAAATACTTCACAACCTTGAAAGCACTTGGCTTGCTCGCTCAAGGGCATATTCACAACTCATGAGAACTCTAGGGAAATGTGCTAAATATCATAGTTTCCAGCCACCCGTTTATAATTTTTGCCGATAATTTAGCTTTGAGGTTCTTGAAGCTCTATCCCTTGGGCGGTCTGAACCACTGGAACTCGTTACCAGTGCGCTAATGCTATTTTGGAGCGATTTGAGTGGAGGGAATATCTAAGCCGATATCCATCGCTGAGTCATTTGAGCTCAAAAATAGCTGAAAGCGTCCATTTCTTCACCAAGTAGAGCCGCTGGTTGCCTAATCTGGCCGGTAACGAATTCTAGTGTTTCAGACCGCTCAAGGGATAAATTTGATTGGGGTCAGATTTCACTTGCTTTGCGGTTTTGTCATAGGTATTGTGCATGGACAAAATTAACCGATCGACTCCTTTTGTATTAATAAAGAGAGGTATTTATCGTGATAGGATGAGTAGGCGATGGGCCAAGGATAGGTAATAAAAGTGAAAAAAAAATAGACCAAACTGTGATCACACGGCATCATACTCGAGTGGACTCTCCTCCATTGATCTCAGCGCTCCAACTTCCGTGTATATTAACGGTACGTGTCTCTATATTTAATCGAGTCTGTATCTATGAAGCCTCCATCCATACCTCTTATAATACAACGTGGTTGCTGCCTAAATGGTGCAATAATTAGGTAAATACAAAGTTGATCGCGGAAAGACGTGGAAAAACTTAACCCGGTAACTGTGAGAAGGAAAAGACAAGCTAAAACAGTGTATAAGAGAAAATGGAGAATAGAAACGCAGGAATAAACTGCAGATGTGGGGAAATTTTTGCCAGGCAGAAGCTAAACAATATGGCGATAGGAGAGGGGGGAAAGGAGAGGGCGATTGGGAGGGGGGGGGCAAGGGGTTAATAAGGCGTTCTAGGCAAATGATTCAAGGTTTTGTATCTGCAGTAACTGGTTGATCTACGTGCAAAAGACTGCCTTTGCGGGGAGTGGGATTTTGTTTGGACAAGTTCACCTGTGGGGAGGGTAGGTCTGGTTGATGGAGGGAGGAGCCGAGTTTTCTCCTTGGATATCGAGATTTGCGGGCCTTTTTAGAAGGGGGTTCAGATGGCTCAGAGGGCTCGGGGACGCGGGGCTCAGTTGATTGTAGGCTTGGTGCATGTTTGCGAGCAACCCTGGCCTGCTCGCGCAGCAACACTGAATTCGACTGCAGCTGTGTTTGGCAGTATTCGGTGTTGGGTGGATTAGGACTAGCGGTTTTCCATTCTAGTAAGATTTTCACGACACCCGCCTTCCCTTCCAGGGTAGCCACGGAGAGTGGCGTTTGGCCCCACCTATTTTCCCTGTTAGGGTCGACGTCGTTACGTTCCAGCAGCATCCTGGCGATCCCCTCATATCCATTGCCAGCAGCCTGCAAGAGCGGGGTTTGGTTGTACTTATCCGCCTTATCGGGATTGATGTCGTTCCTTCCCAGCAGGATCTTCACGACCTCATCATGCTCGTTCGCGGCAGCCCGAAAGAGCGGTGTTTGGTTGTCCTTATCCGCTTCGTTGGGGTCGACGTCGCTCCGTTCCAGCAGCACCCTCACGACCCCCTCATGCCCATTCGTGGCAGCCCCTATGAGGGGTGTTTCGTTGTACATATCCGCCTTATCTGGATGGACACCGTTCTGCACCAGCAGCACCCTCACGAGCCCCTCACATCCATTCCCGGCAGCCTGCATGAGGGGTGTTCTGCTCGACATGTTCATTTTATTGGGGTTGACGTCGTTCGATTCCAGCAGCATCCTCACGGCCCCCTCACACCCATTCGCGGCAGCCTGCATGAGGGGTGTTTGGTTGTACTCATCCGCCTTATCGGGATTGATGTCGTTCCGCTCCAGCAGGATCCTCACGACCTCCTCATACCCATTTGTGGCAGCCCACCAGAGCGGTGTTTGCCCCCTTCGATCCGCTTTATCAGGATTGACGTCGTTCCGTTCCAGCAGGACCTTCACCACTCCCACATGCTCTCTCCTAGCAGCCCAGGCGATTTCTGTGTTACCATCGAAATCAACTGCCTGCGCATCCCATTTATTTGTCTCTAATAAATCAACTATTAGCTCCACATACCCGAGATATGCGGCCCCGTGAAGCCCTGTAAAACCCCTAGGGATGTCCCCCGAACCAAAAGGATAGTTCCGAGGCGCCAACCCATGCAATAGCAGTATCTTCCAAGATATGTGCTTGTCGTATCTATCAATCAGTTTCAGTGCAAGGACTCTCACACTTTTGGTGTTTCCCCGTCTCGCATGTGTGCCCCAGTGATCAGAAGCATATTCGACAAGAGGGGCGCTTGACGGGGCGGAACGAAGGGCAGGGGAAAAGCCCCTCACATGCCAAAAATCGAGGTAGGTCAGACAGACCTCAGCAATGAGCGAATGGGGCTTGAGAAACAAGTTGCGGTTATGAGAGAGATACTCTCAGTGTTCCCAACGGGCCAGGCCGTAGGCCGGGCTAAGGCAGGCCGCTCCGGAAGACAGCCTAGGCCCATATAGGCCGAATTCGATCGGCCTACGAAAGCCTATCAGGCCTGATAGGCGCCTATAG
>Ga0307517_10000730_pt1 | contig 56686 bp, 62 predicted proteins | sample 23_EM_MG_FD_194515 | JGI IMG/M metagenome (GOLD analysis project Ga0307517, IMG submission 194515) | Populus trichocarpa ectomycorrhiza microbial communities from riparian zone in the Pacific Northwest, United States - 23_EM | ecosystem: Host-associated > Plants > Roots > Unclassified | place... | reverse complement strand
GGCACGATTAGAATGAAACAAATCCCAACCCGTCTGCTCGGTTCCCCCCCCTTCATCACTGTTAATCACGCCAAATACCCCCCCCCCCCGCTTTGTCACGCAAAAATCTGCGGAACCCTTCGGAGTCCAAGTCCCCCAGTGCACGTGGGTAGTATCCAAAACAAGCCATAGCCTGGGTTGTACCTTACTTTACCTTCCCGCCCCACACCCAATGTATTCTAAGCGACAAATAAAATACTGTATAAGACCGGTAATAAGACAATAACACGAGCACGCACCGTATTCACCCCCAGACAATCCACTATCAGATGAGCAACAGAGCAAAGCCAGCAACAGGCTTAACCGACCAAGTTAACGAAATTGCAATCAGCCCACGAGGTCCAGCAAGTTGGGGACTCCCTCAAGCGATATCTCGTCAGGTAAGACACCACCGGTATTCCTTCTCGAGGCATTTTGTCTCTGACTGCGGAGTTTAGAAGCCTGCCGGAGATAGCGGATTGTCGGAGTTCGCAAACGCAACGTAAATAGACCCCAAAAAATAAACAAGAAAAATCAAGATTCAACTCGGGTGAGCCAGAGCCAGACGGTCGGGGGGCCGATGAGTCAAAGGCGGGTCTCGTGGACTGTCCTACCGTGCTCGCGTATAGTACCCTCTCGCGCACGGAGGGAAGGAAGGAAGGGGTGAGGCTTCGCTTGTCAGCGGGGGGAGGGTCGGGGAGGGCCGACCGGGTGGAGACGGGATCATCAGCAATCACTCGTGTTTCTCCCCAGTAGGGCAACTCCTCCGGTGAGGAGGGCTTTGCGCGGGATTATGGAATAAGGCTAGGACCGCAGAGAGGATTGAGTCAGGGCGGCATCGCGGGATCCGCGCTCTTAAATTCAAGGGGGTTGCTGGTAAAGGTGGGCGGGCGGGCGGTCATGTGACGAGTGATGTAATTCTGGTCGGGCCCCGCCGATTTTAGAGATGGGGTGTGTGTACAAAGCAATTGGGGGATTTTGCTCCGTGAGAAATACCAATCCGCTCCCCCTCCCGCCATCTGAGGAGGGGAATTTTTCCTATGACTCAAGGGGAATTCTGCCATCTTACACCATCTGCTCGCGCGTTTTGGGTTCGTTTTCATATCGTCTTGTTACTCGGGGACATTTGTGTTGCGATGGGGGATTGTTGGCATGCTTGCCCTATCTCAGGGCAAGACCTTGGGGCGGCCTGTGGTAATTTCCCCAGGTTTTCGGCATTGGGTACGGCCGGATCTGGACTTCGCGACCACCTTTCGGACAGGATGCAGGGGCGGCTGGGACTTACCTCTATTTACAAGGGCAAAGAGTCGCGAGTAAAGAAAGTGGGTTTGGAAGGTCCCAAGCCCAATTCCCCTCAGCGCTGAGTTTTAATTGTTTTTCCTTCTACTACACTGGATCACTTTAAGGTGTAGTATTTCTTGGACGGTATGATACCAAAAAAAGAATCTAAATACCCTGACTAACTATAGCACCAGGTGTTCGCTTCTGCTGAGTATGAGATTTGCGGACAAAAATGCAGAGTACGAATCCCACAGAGGGGTGGAGACAACCCTCCTCCTATAGGTCTCCATAGCTCTGTTATATGTTTCTGATTCTGACAGGGCTCCATTATGGAAGAGGTATTACTGAATTTGCGCGCAGTTTTTGTGGGGGTACTGATAAGGGGGTTGGATATTATGCTAGAGAATCACTGGACGAGTATTTATGCTACTCGAGTATATTGAATCTGGAAATTAAGTGGAAAAATCAAACAGGCTAGAGAATCGAACATCTAGCCCTTGAAGCCAATTTTCCTTATAGCCACTTGCCCTTATGAGTAGAGGCAATGCGCGACAGCGGACTTGGTGCAGGACTCTAACAGGTTTGCACTATACAAACATCCGAAGACCGGGGGAAAGTCATAGAAGGAACCCCAGCCTTTTGCTAAGTACCCAATCTCTTCCAGGTTATCTAACCCAGGACACTGAAAAGTTCTTGTACTGCTCAAAATCATGACATCTCACTCGATGGTGAAACCCCGAATACTGTCGGAAGTATTGCCTCAATGTGATGGCAAGTGCGGATATATTTGACCGGTTGCCAGGCCGCTTGGGAAATTAGGATCTAGGAAATGGCAGGAGTCATATTGGTGTATTCATGCCATGGATTGTTATAAGTAGGGCAGTCTCGGGAGCGCTTATAGGGAGAAAACCAAGACAGCAACTCCCTCTCTTTCCTTCGTCTACCGGTCCCATTACTTTACCCTTCGACTCCGATCCCTTCTGTGTGTCTGACAAATACCTGTTAGGCCCCTTGGTCGCGTCCTCCCGAAGTCATTCCCTGGGTGTGCCCATTCCCAGAATTCCGGGGGGTAAATTCCCTATATCTTCTCAATACCAATTTACCCAGTGTCACTCCCTCACCGGTCTCTTTTACCGGGCACTCACGCTCTGAATAGAGTCCAGGTGCCTTGAGGGGAGAGGGGAGGGGGTTCCGCGAAATAGCACCATCGCTCCCCCAGAACTCGTATTGCACCGGAAGGGGCTGACGACCCTTCCTCGCATTTCAGCATTTCTATATTCTCCAAACAGCCAGAGGAGCTAGAGCTACCAGCCAGCATCTCGGGAATCAATCGGTGCCAATGCTTTTCTCCCAGCCAGGCCCGAAGCCAACCCCGCAATCTCTACCATGGAGCTGGATGCCATGGAGCTGTCGATAGGCTACCGGGCACGACGGGGTAACGGAAAGTACAAATGAGTGAGGGGCTCTATTCAGGTGATGTTCTATGTCTTATCCTAGGTAAGCGGTAGTGCTCACTACCCTAGTATTCTAGCCCCCTACTAGTTAGTCTATCCTAGCCTAGCACTAATCTCATGCTTATGCTGTTTTTTGTACCAGTAGTCGGCAGCGTGTAGGCCGGTCCGGCTCCAGTCTTTGCACGTGTAAATGCTAGTGTGGGAGGATTGTAGAGTGGTGATTTCTCGACCCCTCAAATGTCCGGTAACTTCCCGGAATCCTTCTCCAGAGGGTCGATAAAGCGCCGGAAGGCTTAAATTGCATACCCACCTTACCTCCACCACAGAATACGCCATCACAGAAAGTCACAAAGCACCCAGGAAAGAAAAGCCCAACATGTCATCCGTGGCTCACTGCTAGAGGGCCCGAAAACTTCCCACCCAATCTCCTTCTCTTCTAGAGCCCCGCACTGGGAGAGTATTAGGCAAGATATAAAAGTTCACGGTCCCACCTTGTTATTATCAATCAACCCCGAGAAGGGTGCTGTAATTTCCCAAAGATTTTTTCTCGCATCTGAACGCAATTTCGCTTTCCTATTTCTAGCAGTGAATCTTACCCTTCTGAGTTAGGGAGCCAATATGGAGCCCTTTATTATCAATTTCAGAAAGGTCGTCAGTTTTGTCGGTTCTCCAACATTAGCGCTGTAGGGTCAGCAACTGGAGGTTAGGGCACCGTCGTGGCGTAGTATAGATGGGGCACGAACAACGGAAGAACATCATAGAACTGACGCAACAAGGACAGTGCTTGAGTAAGGTACGGTACAGTAGTGTACTGGTGGTTAGTGGAACTTCGGAAAATCAACGGATGAGATGAGCCCTCATTCCTATTTTTAGCTTGGCAGCGTGCTAAGCTTATCCATTTATCGGCTGGCTTATCCTTATCGACTCCAGCTTCGGGTATCTGACTGTGACGTCACTCACTTATGTCGAACCTCGACCCCTAAAATAACATCCTTAATTACTCCTATTTACCTCACTTTAGCTAATGGCTATACCACCTCCAAGTCCTATTCCGATACTCAGAAGGTTTCGCCAGGTTTAAAATTCGACAATGTATTGGCCCGGGAAGTGGGTCAGGTCATCAAAGTGAATCACTCCAAATGCAATTTTGCTCAGATCTCACTGCCGGAGAAACCGAGATCCAGATTTGACTCAAAGGACGAATCTAGTGCACTGCGCTGCCGGGCAGAATTACTCCTCTGACCCCACTTCCCAGCCCACCACCTTACGGTAGATTGCTCAAGGATAGGGTTTGTGTGGGGGTGGGGGTCGGGGAAATGGGGCCGATAGAGGAATTTGCATAATTTGCCGGAACTGAAGACAATAAGCAATTTACATTATCTTGAGGTAACCTATATCCCTACTCGGCTCCTGGCCACTGCCGGACGAAGGGGGGGGGGCGATGTGATGGCGTATCCCACAGCCAGAGAGCTGTTGGATGTTTACACCCTCTTTTGGCTAACTATGGAGACACAAGTTTTGCGGGATTCCCACTAGAAGGTACACTACTGTCCAAATATTTCCCTCCGAGCCCGAAAGGGGTTCATTAAAACTAAGCGTCCTCAAACCTTGGATGGGATTGGCAATCCAGGCCAAATCTTGTCAAAGTGGGCATTTTCTAACTACAAACAGCATGTAACTTATGGCTTCGATCTTCGACATTTCCGAAGGCCTTTTTGGGCATGATATGATACAGTACAGCGCTCAGAGCTTGTTTACGCATGGTCCATGCCATTGGCCGTTCGATTAAAGGAAAGCGGACCAAATCTTATCCAAGGTTTGAGGACTCCTAATTATGAATGGAATACACATAAGTTAATAGCTTACTGAAAACTTTTAACGAGAACCAGGTACCTACCGATCAATTCCCTGGGTCGAAATGCTTCAATTCATCCCCAAGTTCCTTGAGACGGTCGTCTAGCTCAGAGAGCTTCCCCGGAAGCTCGGTCGGGGGGGGAATGACATGGGTGGTAGTGACTGTATGCGCGGGAAGCTCTGAACCCACGGTGATTGTTTTCGTCACATCAACAGTGAGGGTAGCGCAAACGGTTCTATTTGGCGGATTCCTCGGGCGTTTTGTGACGGTGATGGTGACTGTGCGCGTTACTGTTACCTCGGTCGCCTTTTGTACCGGAGGTTTAGCTTTCGCTAGTCTGTGAGCGCGAGGTTCCCGAGATTCTCGCCAAGGATGCTTGATGACCGGCCGAGGGGCTTCCTCAATGTGGCCCTGGCGAAGGGGTTCACGATGCCGCCCGCGATAGGACTTCTTGTGCCTAGCGAATTCTCTAAGATCATCGTAGTCAAGGGTGGGCTCCCCCGTCGGGCCAAGAGAAAGGTTTACGGAATCCAGTTGCGCCACAGGCATCGACCCTCCCCGTCCCATCCGCTTCTTGAACGATTCGGCTCCACCATATCCAGCCTCTAGTGGGCTTCTCAAGGAACGTTTCTTTACTCTCACACTCTAGAAACATATCAACCGTATCCCTGTAGATAAAAGAAGAAACGAGCCAATACCTCTGGATAAGCCAAGTCCCCAACCTCTTCCCCCGGAAGGTGGATATTCACACAACCGGTTCTGGCTCTTTGTCCGGAAGGATCTACAAAGACATTCCCCTTCCCTCCGCGATTGTGATAGGAGGATTGGTCATAAGCGGCGCCGCTACCGGACAATTCGGGGTTCAAGGGGTTTTTTGTCCAGTAATTATTGCAGACCGAGGCCTCAAGTTGCTGGTATGTAGGCGTGAACTCGTCAATGAGGTCCAGACGGATTTCCTGTGCCAGAGGACCCTGGCGAGACTCTGGCTCGAGGAAAGGCACTGGGAGCGCTATGCGCTCCTGTCCCCCACATGGCGGGAACGATGAAGGGTGTTCGAGGTTACATGGTTGGCAGTGGTTTTCCGGCAAAGCCAGTTCAAACTGGGGAGGGTGCTGGTAACCATAAGGCTCGTGGGTCTCTAGCTCTAAGGGAGCGGCGAGAGCTGAGGGTGAGAACATGATGGCTGGCAGCAGCACCAGCGAGGTTCGAATTCGAGCTCCGAGTTGATCGTGATAGAACATTTTGGAAAATGCAACTCTCTTAAGCTCCTGGTATGCTGACCGGCGGCAGTGGCGGACGGCGCCTTGTGCAAAGATATAGAACTTCTGGTCTATCAAAGTTTGCAGATTTACTAATACGAATGATGATTAATGATGATTGAGCATCGGCAGTTCTAGGCTAAAACAATTTCGAAGTTATTCAGAGCGAATCGGGGTTCTTGGCCCCTTAAGAATTATGGGTCTACATAATCTGGATACGTGAGCTCTTTTGAGTGATATTTGAACTGAGATCCGTTTGGGTATGAATTATCGATTGCCTAGACTGGGAAGATCTAGACTGGTTGATGGAATTCCGAGCACATAGAACCGCGAGACCTACGAATGAATCAGTGTTTTTCGTTCCGGTCAAGTACCATATCTCCGAGGGAGGCAGTGGCGCCGGCCACCCTATAGTGCTCAGCATCTTGTCAGTCTGCCTAAGCAGAGCCGATGGCCAATGGCTCTTGGGGCTGCCCTCAAACCCCATCTCGCTTTTGTATCGACGGTCCTGATTCCACGGTTAACCCCACCACTACGGCATAAACAGCCTAGATGCTCTACCACTATCCACCCCGCACTCTCGCCGCCCGTGACCACAAAACCAAGTATACAAATAACCCCCCTCTTCACTCACCCCCCTCACCACAGCCAGTTATCCTCTTCTCACATAGAAAAATGATCCTCACACAGCCCGCACTTCTATGCACACTGCTAAGTTGGGCAGCAGCGTCAGTTGCCCTCCCACTAGGCCTAGGACTCGACCTAGAGGGAATGAACAACAAACTCCGCTCCGGCTCCGTCGCGATCGCGAACCCGTACCACCCCTCGGACATGCGGAGGGAGCGCATCGTGAAGCATAACGGCAACATTGTGTATATCGAGTCCGAACCGGGGCCAGGTCCTGACTCTGAGAACCCTGATGAAGGATTGGATTCGGAGCCTAGCCCTATAGAGAAACCCAGGTTTGTAGCTGGCTAGCGGGATTGTGTGTCGGGAGTCAGCGTGACTGACGCGTTGAGTGGCAGGGGGCGACCGAAGAAGCTGAAGGGTATGGCGAAATTGGCCAAGAACCCAGAGACGAAGTGCTAGGTTGGTATTGTTGGCTGGGTGGTATCGGGGTGAGGTATCGGAGTGCTATTGCGTGATATGGAAATTGTTGAGACACCGGTTTATATGTTTCTCGGGAGTAGTGCTGGAGCTAGGAATGTGAGATGTTGAGAGGAGAAATGGGTCTTTAGTCGTATTATAATATCCGAAGCACTATCAATTTCGGGGAGGTAGCCAGCCCGTCAGTTCTCCAACATTCTCAATTTTTACTTCTCTCGTTATCATTAAGGTCTTCATGTTGAGTTCCTAACTGAGAGAGGCAAGGTTCACAGCTAAAAGTAGGAAGGTGGGTTGTAGAAAACAGCATTCAGGATAAAAAGATCTTTGAGAAATTCCCGCACCAACAGCCATTTCGAAATTGATAATAATAGCCATGTCTCGACGGCCTCAAAATGAGTTTGTATCTCGACGAATCACAAAAGTGTTATTATTCTTAGGGAGCCCCTCGTGTATGTTTAGGGTTCATTCCGGGATAGCTACATTCACTAGCTTCGAACTAGGGACATTTCTGCTATGTACCAGAGGGGGGGCGAGACGAATAATTCCACTCTAAAGCATTACCCCTCGACCACCAAACGTCTTAGGAGCACAGTGCCCCTCCGTTCTCAGCCAAATCCCACTGACCTTTTGCCCGAAAGCTAACGGGATACTTGGCTTAAATGGGTATAGCTGATGTCTTCTAATAGCGGCCCGGCCAATAAACCTTCCCGGCCCCGAAGATCTACGCAGGATTTACCCAAAGAGGCGGCATTATTATTCTTTTTCGGTAGAAGCCGGTTTTCACCGTAATTTCGCGGGAAAACCTCTCATATACCATGAAAATGAGTGAAACCTTGCGGTATACCATGATCGAACGGCGCACGGTCTTCGGCGAAAAAAACACGTCAATTACAGTTAGCTCTTCGGCCAAGCATGCCCAGATCTGTGGTTGGCGAAAAAACCACCGGTGGGCTAACTAAAACTGTGGTCTTTTTCGCCGACTGTGGTAACCTATAATGCAAGAACCTGTACTTTTGGACATGAATAATATCTTTTCTATTTTTTCTATTTGCTATTTTTCTCCTTTTATTTCCCCTATTCTATTTATGAATTTATCAATTTAATTATTAATTTGAATTGGGTGAGAGTGTCTTTGTTTTCTATTTTTATTGATTAGAAGGCTAGCGTTGTGATTTTTAAAAATTGTGGTATCGGGGATAAAAGTACATGTTTCACTCATATTTCATGGTATATGAAAGGTTTTCCCTAATTTCGCCCATACAAAAGAAGGGATAGTGACGCACTATGCCAATACCACGAGATATATTTCCTATAAACGAAGTCAACCCACGACACCCGACTATATGGTGCTATGGGGTACGCTAGTGGAATAAAACGAAGAAGAAGTGAGCCCCTCCGTGCATCGGCCAATTCCGGTGCGCTGGGTTCAACACAGTAGGATTCCAGAGGTTAGTTGTACCTTGGGACAATCTGTGAGCCTTATTTCTGGGAGCCTAAGGTGTATATACTTGAGTGGCTTACACATGGATAGAGGGGGTTCGGCAAGAGGGCTACCAGTGGGTTGGTCGAAAGAGACTACGGAGGAGAGAGATGTGGGCTTATTTGATAGGATATCGCGTCCAACAACTCGGATCTGTTCATATATTAACTCCAGAAAGATCCTCAGTTTGTCAGTTCTCCAGCACTCTCAATTTTTCAACCTTCGCTGCCATTATTACCAGTTTCAGAAAGCTTCTCAGTGCAGGAATTTCCCAAAGATTTTTCTTTCTCCCGGGACACGATTCCCGACAACCCACTTTCCTGCTTTTAGCTGTGAGCCTTACCTCTTTCAGTTAGAGAGCCAAGATGAAGCCCTTTAGTGGCAGCGAGGGGGAGAATTGAAAGAGTGAAGTATACAGCAGTGCTACCGGTATTGGAATTGCCGAAATAGTACTCGGTCTTCACCTTCCCGACACAAACTAGAGTACGAAAAGCTACTCTGCATACTTGTACAATCTCATCTATCACACTCCCAACCAACCCCATTCACACCCCTCTACAGACTTCAAGGAGGGCACGACGTAAACCAGCGGGTGGCAAATAAGGATCGGTAACGGGTATTTTCTGGTGCCCTACTTTGACAAATTCGCATTTTTACCTGTGAAATACCAACACCCTTGTTCGTCACCCGCCCTCGTTGAAGATTGGCCCATCGGGCGATGCGGGAATTCAAAAAAGTCCCTGCATATGACAGCTCGAGGACCCTGCACCGCATCCCAGACTCCATCTCGCCCGACAATCGATCTTTCGCTCCTGCCAACATCTTCAAGTCAGATCCAGCACCCTTACCCCAGACAACCAACCCAACAAGAACCGCAAATATTCCCGCACCCACTTCCGGATGTTTCTTCAACAGGAACCAGATCTGGATCCCTGAGTCATCCTACATCCCACTCGAAAGTGCATAAAGGTGAGGCGTTGCCAAAGGTGGGGGCAATTTGACTGGGTTGGGATACAGTACCGTATAGCACTATACCGACTAGTGACCAGAAGATTATATAATGAATATCCATATAGTTGAACCTGTGCTACTGGTCTAACTTGACATATATCTAGTTTTCACTCGTCTACTACCCGTCAAGTCGACGCAGTCGAGCATCAAAGAGTCCTCGGCAAACCACTTTTTCCGGATGAAGGTCGAGAGTGGCTAATGCCCTGGTATCTACCCTCGGGACAGATATAGAGCACTGCAAGGGATACAGAGCAGGTTCTGATAAAAACACGTTCATAATATAAGAGCCACAGCGTTTGATATTGTTATCTGGCTTTTTATGGATAGACTGAAAATTTCCTATCTAAGAAAGATCGCACTTAAAATTTGAAGGGGAGAGAGGGGATTATTGGCCAGTTCCGATGGCCTAATGGCTAAGGAACTGGTCCATACTAATTTGAAGCAGGGACCATCGCAAGTTCGAATCCCGCCAAGCGGAGGTAGTCGGGCATTAAAAAATCCGCGGCGAACCACTTTTGTTTTGATGGGTGAGGGTCACGAGTAGCTAATAACCTAATGCTTATCTTCGGGACAGATAGAGGTATAGGGCTAAGGAACTGGTCGGTACTAATCTGATACTAGCCAACTCTAGTACAATATTGTAAAAGATTTTAGGCACCAGAGATATCTCGAACTAGTATATGATGCATTACTAGCAAGCTCGGTTTGTCACTGTTTTCTGTCGAGGCACGATACCAGGCGGGGTGGGGAGCGGGGATGCACATAACAAGGTTGCGTTGTGCTGTATCATATCTGATCGCGGAAATCGTGAGAGGTATCATCATACTATCGTGGTATATTGGATGACCTCCCACAGACGCCTGCCTCCTCACGAAAAACGATGCTCGGGACTAAATGAAGGGGCAAGTTTATAAGGGGGGAATTGGATAGTTATTAGTCGAATTCATATAGGCGCAAACGCCATAATCATACTCTCCGTACCGCACAAGCAAAACCCACCTTACGCATAAGTAAAAGTTCACCCACCGGCTGCTATATTCAGCCCCCGATAATTGTAATCCGTATGCTCGTCCCATCGCCAGAGCCTCTGGGGCCGGTATGTGACCCAAATTGGACAAGAAAGCCAACCAATTATCCAAAGATAGACCAAAAAAAGAGAACCAAATCCGGGAAATCTCCATCGACATCCATTGCCAGGAAGAGAATAATCCGGGGTATAATAGTGGATATTCTTCACAACACGGTCCGTACGGTATATTATACACGCCCCCCACCTCCCCCGATTCAAAAGCCCTATCGGGAATTTCTGCAGTGAGGATCCGGGCAAAAACCCCTTACAAAGCGACCCATCCAACCAAAACTCTTCCTACCTACAGTACCCTTTATGTCGACTTATTATATTGTAGTAGAACCGGTATCGGGGCACGGCAACCTGTAAAGGGGACTACTGGTGACGGCTAGGCAGCAGTGAGAGGAATTATAGCAAGGAGACAAACCAGCTGCTTACAGACATAGGGCGAGCTTCTTTAAGCTTACCATCTATTCCTACCAAATTGCTTGTAGCAGGCCATACTGTACTGTACACCGCCATCCACAAAGCACAAGATGAATACCAACTGAACAAATAACGAGAACGAAGAACAAGCGTAGCACGATATGGCCAAGCCTAACCAGAACACCAACGAAGGGGAAAGGGCAAAGAAGGGAGAAAACATAAATGTTGATAAACAGCAAATAGCCAGAGGAAACTAGAAAAATGCCATGACCAAAGCCTGTTTATGTCGAGATCTTGCCTACACCAACTCTCTACCTGGCAAGTCTCTACAGAATAACAATACGCCTGGTAACGATGGAAGGAAGGATGGAGGGGAAAAAAGAAAAGGCGAATAGAAGAGAGGATGGTAAAACACCAGTCGATTGCGGATAAGAGAATTGGCCAGGCGTTGCTAGGATGGGACTTAGTTTTCCTCTGGCAGCAGCAGAACTTTAGGGGCCAGATGGAAAGAGGTTGAAACCACCAGGGTGACTCGGCCGGGAGGCAGTCATCCGCGGGTCCGGCGACAGGATCACTATGGTCCAACAACAACCCCGGCTGCCCGTCGTGGGCTCCCGGTAGGAGCGCAGGTTGGCCGTTTGAGTCTGCCATGTCAGCATGAGGGCCATGGGATCTGGGCTGAATCTCCACCACAGACTCGCCCGGATGCATAACTTAGTGGAGGGTGGGAGTGATGTAGGGACACCGCTATCTGCTGCGGCACAATTGACATTGCCCTGCTCCAGTGGGACCCTCACAACTCCATATTGCCCTTCGGAGAGAGCCAGCACTGTGGGATTTGGTTCACGTTATCTGACATAGCGTCGCGGTCATTTTCCGGTGCCTTAACCATCTCCAAGTCGGCTGCCTCCCCATGCCAGTGATCAGCCATCTCTAAGAGTGGCATCCGGTCATATTTGGTTTCTCCATGGTTGGGATTGACGTCCTTCGGTTTCAAAAGCATCCTTACTACCCCCTCATGCCGGTTTATAGCCGCCTGCAAGAGTCGCTCCCCACCATATTTGGTTTCTCCATGGTTGGGGTTGACGTCCTCTCGTTCCAAAAGAAGCTTTACTACCCCCTCATGCTGCCCTTCCGCCGCCCATGAGAGTGGTGTCCGACCATTTCTGGTGTCTGCCTGGTTGGGATTGATGTCCTCTCGTCCCAAAAGCACCTTTACTACCCCCTCATGCCCCTCCTCAGCCGCCCACGAGAGTGGTGTCCGACCACCTCTAATGTCTACCTAGTTGGAGTTGACGTCCTCTCGTTCTAAAAGCACCTTTACTATCCCCCATCCCCACTTATAGCTGCCCGCAAGAGTGGTGTCTGATAATCGGTATCTGCCTGGTTGGCATTGACCCCCTCTCTTTCCAAAAGCATCTTTACTACCCCCTCATGCCCCCCCTCAGCCGCCCACGAGAGTGGTGTCCGACCACCTCTAGTGTCTGCCTGGTTGGGGTTGACGTCCTCTCGTTCCAAAAGCATCTTTACTACCCCCTCATGCCCCCTCTTCGCCGCCCACAAGAGTGGTGCCCGGCCATATAGGGCGTCTGCCTGGTTGGGATCGACGTCCTCTCGTTCCAAAAGCATCTTTACTACCCCCCCATGCCCGTTTGTAGCTGCCCATAAGAGTGGTGTCCGGTGATAGTTGGTGTCTGCCTCGTTGGGATTGACGTCCTCTCGTTCCAAGAGCACCTTTACTGCCCCCTCATGCCCGTTTAATGCTGCCCACAAGAGTGGTGTCCAGCCATATATGGCATCTGCCTCGTTGGGATTGACGTCCTCTCGTTCCAAAAGCATCTTTACTACCCGCTCATGTCCCTCTGCCGCCGCCCATGAGAGTGGTGTCCGACCACGTCTGTTGCCCGTCCGGTTGGGGTTGACGTCCTTTCGTTCCAAAAGTATCTTTACTACCCCCTCATGCCCCTTCTCAGCCGCCCACGAGAGTGGCGTCCGGCCATATTTGGTGTCTGGCTGGTCAGGATTGACGTGCTCTCGTTCCACAAGTATCTTCACTACCCCGTCATGCCCCTTCTCAGCCGCCCACGAGAGTGGCGTCCGGCCATATTTGGTGTCTGGCTGGTCGGGATTGACGTCCTCTCGTTCCACAAGTATCTTCACTACCCCGTCATGCCCTCTTATAGCTGCCCATGTGAGAGCAACACTCCCCATACAATCGGCTGCATTAACATCCCATTCCTTCATATCCAATACCGCTGCAACTATCTCCACGATCCCCAAGAATGCTGCCCCGTGGAGTCCTGTAAATCCCGTAGGTCCTGTCGCCCCGCTATAGTATGGCACCACGAATGACCAACTCCAATTGTGCAATAAGAGTAGGTGAGCAGATATATGCTCATCAAATCTATCGAGAAGCTTCAGTGCAAGTATTTTGATATTTTCCGTCATCCCCCTGCTCGCATGCCTCCCCCAGTAAATAGAAGCATATCCTAGAAGGGGGGTTGTTGAGGGGGCCCAGTAAAGAGTTGGTGAAAGACGCTTGATAGATCGAAAACTGAGGTATGTCAAGCAAACCTCCGCAATTACTGAGTGAGGACTATGGAATATGGTCGGATCGCTTGAGAGATACTCCTGCAGAGTAAAGTGCACAAGTCGGACAGTGGACGAAGACGCCTCAACCGTGACAAGTCCCAGACAAGATGCTACCAGCGTCCGCAATGCAGGAATGTTTTCCGGATCTAGATCCGCAGATCCTATCTCCACTCCTAAGGCATGACGGACCTCTTCAGCCCTTAACGGCCGTTCCGAATATAGCACCCACATCAGGACCTTCAATCCGAGCACTGATTTATATCCCTTCTGCGCCCTCAGTCGTGATAGGGTTGCAGCGTAGGCGCCGCTCAGTCCATTGCCTTGGGCCATCTCTTCAAGCTTCTTTCTTCTTTGACGAATTGTGACCTCTCCTAGGATAGCGTCAATGTTTAGCGAAACCAGGAGGAATCTACACACAATCGTTGGTAAGTATACGTCATTGATGGGGTGGGGGTACCGAATGCTCTTACTCACATTTCAGATGTCTTTTCCAGAATTACTCTCACAATATCCGCCCGTAAGCTATTGCTCATCGCTTCTAGATCAGCATCCCTGTTCAACCTCATCTCCACATAATTCCGGATATCATCCGGGTTAGGGCTAATAGGTATCACAACCGCCTCGGTGAAATATCTCAGGACATCCTCCCTAACATGGGGCCTCCCAGTGAGGAATATTCTCGTCCTAGGGGATTCCTGAACAATATCTCTTAGAGACTCGAAAAGCTCTGGCAGGCGCCTCGGTAAACATTCGTCCAAGGCGTCGAGACAGATGAAAACCTGGGGTAGGGAAGCAATAGCGATCTTCAACATTCCCATCAGGTCCGCAAGTCGCGGCCCCCTGCCACCAAACTCCTTTTTCCCTTTTTGAACAGCCTCTCGTAGATCCTTCGGTATCTCCCCTCTGACTACTAGCTGCTTCATAATAGCGCCCGTGATGTTTGTAATAGTCTGCTCTTGTTGGGCAAGGTAGTCGTAGTACAAGCCTACAACGGCGATATTTTCCTCCCCCGCCCGATCGCACAGGCTGTCTATCACCAGGGAACTAGTATTTCTAGCTGTCAGCGGTATTCCCATCCTCCAAAGAACCCCGCCACTTACCTTAGATATGTCTTTCCTACTCCCGGGTTCCCGGAGCAAAACAAGACAGCCTTATCGGCTCCACCCTCACTGCTGCTCCACTCCCGAAACTCCCTCGTCCCCAAAAGCCAATCCCCGACACCCTCAAATCGTTCAGTGCGTACAGCTTGATGTCTATTGCTTGGCTCCAGTGGAGAGAGCCAACGCATTATTTCTGCGTCCTCGTTGGACAGATTGAAGGTGTTGAAACTCTCGTTTATGATGTTGCCGCAGTTGGTGTTGCCGTCGCGGAAGCTGACCGATTCCATATGTGAAGTCTGAGCCATGATATTCTATCCAAAGTGTTGGTTGAATGTAGAAATGGTATAGCGATTTGTAGGGGTATTAGGGAGTTTATAAACACTCTGGGGCCAGAGCTGAACAAAGCGGGGTGATGTAGCTTGTTGTGGCACAATAACTACCAATCATTTCCATTTTGCCAGGGTGCATGACTAATAAGATATGTCTCACAAAGGCTTCTACTGAGTAGCTGTATGTCTCTCCTCTAGGCCCTAGTAAACTTACTTGGCTGCTACGACAGACGGCATAGTAGAACCACAGTGTATAGTTCATCAGCCCCCCAGAAGAAATTTTCGGATTGTATTGGAAGGACTAATCAAAGGGGTTGGGGATGGTGTTACCTATATGAAGGATTCCCCCCATAAGCTAGGTTAGTATAGGAGATAGGAGGGGTCGTCAAAGTAGAGACTGAGATCAAGGCAAATGGGAATAATCCGCCCAAGTATGCTGGATTGCGAGCGGGGCTTTACAATAAGGAAACAAGGTATTACTAGCCAACTTACGCGGTTCAGGACACGAGAGATATATCGATAAAACCCCAGTTTGATACATTGAGAATATTGCTTCAAGTGGCGGAAGTATGGAGAATAGTGGGACTCACATCGTTGTCACTGCGTAGATGTACCTTGTATAGGGTACGAGTGCGGTCCGGCGGCCTCGAGCACAAGTAGCAATACAACAAACACAGAAAATTGATCCTTCCCCACTACCGATTCATACCTCCATGTGGCCCTCATATCCTGCGACCCTTTACTTTCTCTTCAATCACTCTCCTCGCAGGTATTATAGCTCCAACGCGATTGTTGAAATAGTACCCCGGATATGCACTTCCTACGTCTTCGGGTACCACAAAGCCAGCCAGTATTCTTTAGTCTGTTTAAAGCTACCCGAGTTCGACTTATCCTATTCACCTTTTCTCCCATGTCATCGCTCGACCAATTAATTGAAGTCTTGGATAATATTTAAATCTTCCCATTAGAGTACATGTATCCTCAATAGACATATGATGGACAGATGGAAAACACGGAGAATAAGAAGTGCACCACATTTTAGAAGGGGTGAGAAGAGAAGAGAAAAAGATCGGAGATTTATCCCTCCTTATCAAAAGCGAAACCGAAATCATACCACTCAGCGGATCCCAAAGAAAGAATTTCCATCACTCGTGAAAGTTAAAAAGTTAAGGGCGATGTGAAAAAACACCCCTGGCCGAAAAAAGAATCAAAAGTCCCAGAATCAAGTCAAAAACGCCCAACAATAACCGAGAATAATGCCTTGATGAGAAGCAAGCATCTTCGGCATGGTAAGCTCCCCCGCCGTCCACCCAGACCCCCACCTATCCACTCCAAAAAACAGCCAAACCAAACCAGGTCGAATATTAAGCCAGTGAGGGTTAATAGGGAAAAGTGGGCCACTAGCAATCCGGAAGCACCAACCCATCTTTCAAATTCCGGTTCACGTCCATGAGTCCCCACTTATCCTCCCACTCTTTACCCTTTTCTGGTTCGTTGTACCGCAGCTTCCAGGGCTCGTCAAAGGCAGAAAACCTATACCCACATATCAGCCTCGTTCGCGTGAAGAAAAATTGAAGAAAAATTGAAGAAAAAAACACACCAAAAATACTCCGTCCCCCGACCATTTTCTGTGCACAGAAAGTCCTTCATGAACCTATTCATTTGGGGAATACCCGCGACGCTTCCAGAATCGTTACCGCCGCCACTGGGCCATCCAACTTCACTGATCATGACGCGGGGTTTTGTGGCAAGGTTTGCCGTTAGGATTACGTCGTTTTTCTGGAAGAATTCATACGTCCAATTCGCAGCTTTCTCCACTATCACGCCGGCAAAGAACGGATGCACGTTCGCCATGAGCACATCAACACTGGATACCATTGTTGACTTCCAGTTGGATCCAAGGTCTGAAGTCCCCACTGGGAGTTTTATATTCAATGATGTGAGGTTGTGCCGCACGTCGTCTATGATTCCAAAGAGCTGAGTTTCGGTGAGATCTTGTCGGAAGAGGACTTCGTTGCCTACGGCAATACCTTCGAAACGATCCGAGTGGTAGCCGTCCAGGAGTTTGTAGAGGTGACTGAGCTGGCGGGTGTTGGTTGTTGTGTTTCCGTCTAGCCAGACACCGAGCCAGATTTTCATATCGACTTTTAGCATGTCTATTGCGTGGAGGACCATTTCTGTCTGGTTGCAGTCGGTGCCATAGAGGCGGAGCTTGTCGGTCAACTGGGACATAACGGCGATATCGCGGGTAATGTTGTTCTGGGTTGGGGGGTTCACGAGACCTAAAGCATGTTAGCATAATTGGATTATTTCAAAGTGGCCACAGGGAAGTACAATCAGGGTAGACCGCGTTGAGGGGAGTGTAGTCCATCCCATGGAAAATCTTCTTGAACCTGGCGTTTGTCATGAGAGCTTTGATTTCTGGTGAGTCCTTGTTCAAATCACCGTTCTGCCTCGTGTCCTCTTCCCCGGAAAGCCCAGACCCTCCACCTCCATTCGCTTCCGATGTAGCTCCTGAGGAGGACCCCTTGGAGCCCTTCTTAGATAAGACTACTCCCGCGGATATGCCTCCCGCCGCGCCGAGGATGAAGATGATTAGGATGACGCCAATAATCCATCGGAGCTTTTTCTTCGACTTTGTCTGCGATCGTAGCCATTCGGATTGTGCGACCTTCTCTGCATTATTGCCACCCGCCATTAGTATTAACGATCGTGCTTTAGTGCTTCCAAGAGTCAAGATCTTGGCCCTACCGTTATTAAGGTTTCCTGAGCCCCCATCGCTTCCTCCTAATAGGACGCCCCTCTCGACAGCCCCGCTCCCTCCGACCCCGGCCCCACCAGCAGCACCACCGATATGGCTGGGAGCTGGTCGGCCAACCCTGGAACCCAAAGCAGCCAACACACCTCCACCCGCGGCGCCCGTTGCTGCTGCTCCAGCGGCTCCACGTCGGTGTGTCTCCTCCTCCTCGTCGCTTAATACGTAGGTATCGGGGTTACCGTCGACCTGTACCTGCGTTGAGCTTAATACCGGATCCCACGTGGTCGAATAGCGGTTGTATGGATTATCTGTATAGTGACCACCAACAGGGGTAGACAACACCCTATCACTGGACCTATTCTCCAAAGCGCCGAGCCCGTGTGCTGGAGGCACGGGACCTGGTGTTCCGCTTCTTAGAGGTGCCTGGGAAGAAGGTGAAGAAGCTGATGGTGGATATAATGGTGATGATGTAGACCCAGGTGTCACCAAGCCTCGCTGTGATGAATTTAAATTGTCATACTGATCTCCTTCTCCCGCGAAGTAGCCTGATTGGCGACTGCTTTGCGCGTATCCTAATCCCGGGCCCCAGTACTTCTCTTCTTCTCGGTGCCCGCCAGCCGGCGTTAATTGGGGTTCATTCTCAGAGGGTTTGGCATGGGGTAACGCGGCATCATTGGTTTCAATATTATTCTCACCTTCATTGTTCGCGGGTCGTTCCCCTTCTCCCGAGCGCCTGTTCCCATCTTCCACGCCAGGCCTGTATCCTTGTGACGAAATTTCGGAGACCGAAGGCACTGGACGAAGAGCTCTATCGGTGGAATGTGCAGGGTGCCCTTCAAAATGTTCTGCGGGATCTTCGCTGGGCGGGCTGACTCTGCCATCCAACCTCGCTAGAACGTCGCTAGTGAATGATTGCGAATTTTCAGCCATCGATCCTGGCTGGGGAGAGTCGCCAGAAGAATTGAGAGGATGGTAGGCCGGGTTGTCGTCGTGCGCCTGGAAGGAATAGTTTCGTTGAAGATCTGACATTTCGTGGACCGCGTAACCCCCTTTCGTTTATAGCCCAAGAATTGCGGATATTTTCCTTTTTTTCCCTATTTCTTTTCTTTTTTTCCCTGGTAACGCCTGGTGTAGGGGGTTATTCCACTTTGAGGGTTTCGTGACTCGGGAGGGGGGCCCTTTTTGTTCCCCCTTGCGCTTAATTTACCGGTACCCTCCAAAGGGGCGGGCCGGGCTTTTTTGAGCTGAGGCGATTTTTTTCTGTTAGTGAGCTGACATGAATGAGGAGGGCAGAATAATGGTAATTTGCGGGGTGGGAAATCCAAGCACACGGACAATGACTTACAACTTTGCCTCTCGGAAATACGAGAGACAACAAATAGGGAAAAGTTGAGTGGAGGAGAGTGTCTGTGTGGAGATATGATTAATAAATACGGGGGAGAGTGATAAATTGTGTAGAGAATGGTGTAGAGATGAACAATGATGTGTGTAGGGGGGATGAAAAGGACGGGGAGAAGAGAATGGAGGGAAAGGGAGAGGAAGAGGGAGAGGGAGAAAGAGTAGGGTAGAGTAGAGAGGATGTTGAGAGAGCTCACCTCTCGGAAATCCTTAACCTTGTATCCTAATTGTTTATGCGAGAAGACATCCAGCCCGAATTATCGAGGATCGACGGTTGCGCGGGACAACCGGGCCGCTAAGAGATATTCTTTGGCTGTAGTGTATGTATTGGTGCAGTATCGGTAATTGCCTTTTCCCTTTTGTGGAGCAGGAACGCTCCAAGCGAGAAAGCAACCAAGTGTCAGAAGCGAGAGAAAGAACAACAAAAGAGGGATCACAAAGTGAATACCGTAAATATATAAATCTATTGATCCAACCTCTTTAAACGATGAACGAGCGAACGAGCGAACGAATAATATCGTCAATTCTCACCCCGGTTCCTTTGTTCCTTCGTTTCCAGCCTCACAAAAACACTAAAAACCAGTTGTACCCTAAGACTCCTCTCACCCACAGGGGCAGACTCGTTACAGACAAGGCCCATCATCACCTTCTTAAAGCTCCCTTTCTCCTCTTCACCCCATTCCAGCCCCAGTCCAATGCATTCGAAATCCCACTATTTATCCCCGCCATCCCATTCACCAAGCCGAATCCCGGGAAATCCGGGGGGAGGGGAGAGGTAGGGCATCCTACAACCATGACACCCCAAAAGCGTAACACTGCCTTGAAGTCTCGAAAGGAGCAGACGAGCCTACCACAACAACACATTCATCTGTTTTTCACCAGCCACGTGAGGAATATTTTTAGCAAAAGCCCAATGTCAAATTTTCCCCACCCGCGTACTGGTACCGGCAATCTATTCCATGCGGCTGAAGACAACTCAGTGCAGCATTAGCATACCAGCACTAAGTAGAGTAGGGAAGGCCAGAAGATAAAATAAGAATAAAAAGTGATTGCAGATCGCGAATTGCTATGGGCCAATCAATCAATCATTCAATCGGTCAATCGATTCCCTTTCCCGACTCTAATTTTTTTATTGTGATTTCTCAAAAGTCTTGACCATTCTTGCGGGGTTGAAAGAGAGAAAAAAAAGTATCCTTTTGTCTTAGATATCAAGCCATGTTTCAACCTGATCTACTTGCAATAAAAATCTCTGGAATTGTGTGTTTGTTGGTTTTCTTGAAGGGTGTTGTCTTTTCGGGTCGGGCTCTATGGGCAAGGTTTTACCTGGGGATGGTATTCTTCCTGCTTATGGTGCCGATAAAATGGCTACACTTTAAGACATGATGAAATTTTTTTCTTCTTTCCTCTTCTCCTCAACTTCAGCCGAATCGCGAAAACGCGGTATTCCCGCCAAGTCCCCTGGTCAAGCGCATGTGAGGTGGAGTGGAGCACAGTGTGCTAATCGAAGCGGGGCATTCTAAGGTGTGTTCTGAATAATATTTAAATAAAGGCATGGTCTTTGGTTTTTTTTTTAATGTATGAGACCGTAAAGGTTTAGACCTCCCGCCGGCATCCGGGGGTGGGGAGGGAGGGAGGGAGGAGGAATTTGGTGGTGGTGGCTAAAATATCGACCTTATTCTCGCTTGGTTTGTGGAAGATCTTGCCTGTTTTCCCAGAGCGTATGGTTTTTTTTTCTCCCTTGCTTTTTCACCTTTTTAGGCTGGATTGTGTGCATCTAGCAGTGGTACAGTACCGTACCCGTACTGCTCGCCTTGTACCTGTACAAGTACTTTGTGCTACACCCTGTGATGTGACATTACTTTTTGATTTGCTCGGTTCTGGGTAAAGTCAGCGAAGAAGCTAGAGGTTGCTGATGGATTTGATCCGGACACCTGCTCCATCTGGCTAGACAGGACCTCCTTCCCCAAGTACGAGTGCCGGTACGATACTTGGTTAATAGAGGCTTGAAAGCAGGGATCCCCTAGCATCCAAGTCTCAAACCTCATCCCCAAAGCAAATCACAACCCCTCACTCGTCGACCCACTCAGTCGTCAAGCTTCATCCCCACCAATGGCCTAACGGGATGATGTGCAGACATGTCTAAGATACCCGTGGTGAGGTGCTGTTTAAAGCCTTTTCTCACGACTCCATGCAGAGAGGCTGTGTGGCCACTTTTCCTTTTCTTTTTTCGCTTAATGGTACGGCTGAGGAAGTGGACGAACTTGAAGCTTGTTCTGTTTGTGGCGTGTCTTTTTTAGGGGGTGGTTAGGTAGAAGTGGCTTCTTGTGGTTGAGACGATGGGAGGCGGTGCATTGTCTGCTGGTGCGGCTTTTCTTTTGTACTTGTTCGAGAGAGGGTATTTATATCCTTGTGGGGTGCCTGATGCATGGTAATACCAGGGACACTGCGCTGCAGGGCTTTTGTCTGTCTTCTGTGATGGACAGTTAAGGATCTTAGTGCTTGATCGTGTGATGGGATTCTATAGACTTTAGTCGAAGTCTTGGAAGCTTCTGTCGTGGTGGCAAGTGCATGGGAAATGGCTAAGACTAAAATAGGGCTGTACACGTTTTTGATGCTTAAGATCCGGAACGCCCCCGGGTTTAGCTCTGGCCTCACACTAGGTCAGATTCGTGGGCCATGTTCAAGCTAAATGCGAACCCATAAAGCTACATAACAAGTTATGTCCATAATCGTAGGAGAACCGCGAATGTTAGTCAATTAGAGTTGTCCTGATTGCTCGCCCTAAGGATATGTTAGTATTAATACCAGCATCGAAAAACTCGGACTCTCTTAGGAAGAGAATTCCCTCCGGCTTAGGATAGAGCGTAAGTTACTTCGCATCTCGATGTTTTGTGTCACCCAAGTGTTTGCTTGTGCAACGAGTATGTAAAACTATCGTGAGCGCAACAAACTTAAACTTAACCATAGTCCTGGAGATTTCATCACGCGACATATGCCAGTTGCTAGATTAGGCTATTTCCGGCTCCCTCTCATAGAATGACAATTGTAGGGCCTGTAGCGGAACACCCGGCTTGAGTACTCGTCCTAGGCAAGAAGTGTTCGAAAGCACAAGTGGTGGGTTTGTGATACGCACGGTTTTTCTGCCTTATATTCTGCAAATACCTGTTTCTGGATATCCCCCGCTTGTGACAGATACTTGGACAAGATGGCGGCATTCCTGGGGCTTCATAGAGTAAATAATTCCTACCATGGGCATCTCCATTAAAAGTAGTCAGGAAGGCCAATGCTAAGCCCCCTCATGACCATCCACCGTGCTCCCGGCGCCATCGGTGCCTCCAATACCCGAATTCTCGGGTGCCACGACACTTTTGTTCTCTGCGCTCACACTCCCGACATCTCTCTTCTGATCACTCAAGGCAGAAGAAGACCGATTTCAGACACGAGGCAGGTGTCCTCGAGAAAAGCGGGTCTTGGTGCTGGTGGGACGGGGGGGATGAGATTGAGGTCAGAGCCCTTCCCAGTCCACTGCTTCATAACTGTCAGAGTTGACGGAAGCGGATAGTTGTCTGAGATAAAAAAAGCGGATAGATGGGGGACAAGACGGGACAATAGTTTTAGTAGTTTCATTTGTTCTAGAAGGAAGGATAGATGGAAGGGTTCCTGGTTATATCTTTCCTTTATTCAGAGTACGGAGGTACGCAGGCAAATGGGATTTCGCATGAAGGAGAGATCGATAGATGTGGCAGACGATAGAATGATTGAGATGGCTTTATTATTCTTATATTATAGATTTATGTTTGGTTAGTTAGTTTAGAGGATGACGAGCGAATTAAGTTTCTCATTTTCCCTGGTGCCGTTTTAGTTGAGCCCTAGTCTAGTTCGACTGGTTGATCGTTAGGCGACTTAACCCCCCACAACAATGACAAACCTGGGGAGAAAGTATCCAGGCTGACTAGTTTTATTCTCCACTATCAGTATTGTGCTTATCAACGGAGATACGAGCGGGCGTAAAAAACATGCCGGCGGACTAGGGGAAGTGGTAGACTGAGAAATCGAACAGGCAAGTTTCGAAGGGCTCTTGGAAGATTAGATGGAGTATTAGAGAAAGAATGATGGACAAAAGGCTATTTTTATGTTTTAACAGTTGCAATCAAAGTGTCCTCATATTGCACTCTCTAAAGTTTTCTATTTCCTAGTGTCTTCATACCCACCACCGAGGTCACTCTTGCGATCCCCGAGTATCACTAGTCTAACCTTGCGCGCGGGGAGAAGCCTCGACTCTAGCTCCTGACGCTGCGATCCTCTTGAAGGATACCAAACAAGACTCAACAAGCCTCGAAAAAACAATGATTTGGAACCAGAGGTATTAGCCACTGTGACAGATAGGCATTTCATGCAATATTGCGACAGGAACAAGTACTTGACCCCCGGCTTTGGATTTTTTCAATTTGAGTTAAGGATAAGGATAAAGATATTATGTTGTATTAACATGGACTGTGAGAGCAGATGCATCCTCAAGAGAAGAGAAGCCACAAACGCTGGTCGCTGTTGGCAAAGGCAGCAAATCCTCTCTGCTCAAAGGATATGAGGTACCGCACATTGATAAGCACATAACAGAGGAGCACTACACTATCCATAGCTTATGAGAGTCTTGGTCAAGGCATTATGCCCAGCTTCAAAGTCGGGTGTCACGGGCTGCCCCCAATATACAAGCCTCGGATGTGGTTCTCGACGAGTGATACATCATGAACATAACCCCTGGGCAAACACCCATGAACGGTAATTATATATCGACAGCCCTAATATCAGATGCGGCTTCAGCCGTACTCTTACCATCTACTTTATCGCTCTCAATTTTCCCGTGACCCTTGGTCCCCTTCCTCCAGTAAACAGCCGAATGATTAAATGCCCCCCCGCCGCCGATATCCCACTTCAAAACCTCCTCCTCAACACCTTCCAAAAATCTCCTCACCCACGCCACCTCCCCACCGATCCTCCTGCCCACCCTTATTAACCCCCGCCCCTTTGGGAAACGCCCCTGAAAAACCGACAAAGAAAGGTTAGTCACTCACATATCCAGAAAGTGCCCCAAATCATTACACACCACAACCCCCGGTCCTCCCTTAACCGCCCCCTCAAGAACCTCATACTCCAAATGAACCGCCACAACAACCGCCCCCTCCTGCACTAACTCCTCCCCCCGCCCAACCTCAACCACGCTTCCAACACCCTCTAAGAAAACCCTGTCACACTTCGTGAACGCTGGATCTTGAAAGTAAACCTCATCCTTCCCAATCCCTAGCAATCCCACTATCTCCTGCACGAGGGCAAACTGAAAATACGTTGATGAAGCAGTAAGTCCCGAAAAACTGCCCAAGCCAAAGACAACCAGTCTATTCAACCGCCGCGCCAGCGGAACCAGCACGTTGCAGATCTGGGTCCATAGTGCAGAATTGAGGAGCGTTTTGGCCAGCGGGTTCAGATGGGAGGCTATTTGCTCCGGGGGGAGGGGGGAGGTTTGTGGTTGCTGGAGTGCGTAGGAGGGGGAAGCCCGCGTTTGGTGCTCCGGGAGGGTTTTGGGGGGCTTGTGCTTGGCGGGGATGTTGGTCCAGCCGTCGTCGCTTGTGAAATGTCGGGAGCGCCGGGGCACTGGGAGAGTGGTTAGCTGGGGGTTGTGGGTGAGGTAGGGTGGGGGGAGGGACTTACTTGGAGAGTGGTGGGGTGCTTTGTGGTTTTAGTGCTGATCGTGGTGGGTAGGTCAAGTCGGGTAACTGAGGCTCTCACGGAATGCCACTCGAGCCTTGGCAGGGTTCAAACCGCAAGTTTGCGTAGCTTGCCATGCGATTCAACCAGAGCGCGGCGGCTAGCAGAACATAGACTTAGGCGCAAGAATAAGTTTGTGCAACAAGCGCATTCATAGCAGGTGAGGAGCATTTGAAAGGAGGGTCGTGAATTTTATGGCACTCTAGTACGTTCAGACTTTTTGCCATATATTTTGTGGATCCCTGTCTTTGGGCACTTCTTGGGCAAAAGTCATTACCAGTATTAGGAATGCAACCAATCACAACAACCGCCAGCCCAACTATGGCCCCACATCATACAACGGCCAAAAAAGGTTGATAGAGGGAGAGAGTGGGAAGGGGGAAATGGCCTACATATTGGAAAGTAGTTAGGATGAGTGAGGCTGGAACGAGTTTTGCTAGGATATCATGCCGAGTAAAAATACCCCTTTTAACACTCGCTTTAGCCTACAGGCAATATTGGGAAACTAACTTAGTTTTAGCCAATACCGGGACCCGTTTAGTGTGGAAAATTACCCCCCATGGTACTGTAGCTGTCATTTAACTATTACCTCTAGGCGCAACAGGGAAAATGCTGTCCTAGCAATCTAGTGGAGATTTTACTCCCGAATGGTGAGCGCGGGTGCCGTTCTCAGGCACGGCTACGCTCACTATTGTCAGCGAACTGTAGTTTCGTGCCCGGGCGACAGCAGGATGAGTACTATCCACTTGTAGAGGGGGCATCTGCCGCAGTATTGGGAAACGCCTCAACGGTCGAAGAGTATCCTCTCGTTACTGACTTCTTGCCTGCGGTGATCGGATTTCTTCAGGCCTGGGGGGCCCTATCCCGCACTCCCCCCGGCCTCGTCACTTACCTATGATACCGTAGATGTCCAGGACTTTTGGGCTAACTCAAAATGACCTGTTTTCCTGTCGCATTGGTCTCCTCGACCCCCCAATAACCCTGCGGCACAGTAACTTGCCATTGACTTACCGGAGGTATGATAGTTAGCCGGGCCAGTATAAAAAACACTTTATGCCCTGCTTGGCATGCCACCATATAAAGAGAGCGCCATTTTTCCTAAAAGCTTAGTCTTTGCTAAAACTCTAACCCCTTTGACCAAGAGGTATGATAATGTGATATGAAAAAGACCTTTATCCAGATAGTAGCTGCCATTCTGACCATTTTAAAGAAAAGAAGAGTCCATTAGGGGGCCTGTACTAGGTTGAGCTATAATCAAAAAGGTGCAATGTTGCAATACTTCGTTTGTAACGAAAAATTCCATGAAAGTCTAAAAAGATTATATTTTCTTGCATGCCAAGCAGGGCCTAAGATCTCAATGGAGATGTGAGAGGGGGGGGAGGACTTAGCCATGGAGTTCTTGGACACAGCAACCGGGGTTTATGCTATTTGTGCTTGACTGGATTTGTCTGGCATTGTGTGGTACCGGTAGCTGGATAGCGAAATGAGCCAGTCTCGTTTTCGTGCATAATCTTGTTCCAGGGGCTCTGTTTTGTGAGACTGTACTTTTCTTTCTTTTTTTCTTGCTATTTTACCAGTAGTCTACAAGCATTATATTTTCTTCTCTATTCTACCTGGCATTGCAAGCTAAGTGTAGACCAGTTTCAACTGAGAGCAAGAAACAAAACAACTCTATCTCTGTACGAGGACACTATGTACCTCCTCGCTAGAAGGTTTACTGTACTCGTACCGTATCTTCTACAAGTGTAAAAAGAAAAAGCCTCTGCCGAAGCACATGCACCATCTAGCACCGAGAACCTTGAAACCCCTAATCGGTAACGTACGGTATTATTGGGGCCTAGGTCATGGATCGTTGGGTACTACTGGAATATAGTCTTCTTGTTGAGGGGGAACTCCACCAGCTGCCTACTGAGGGCGGAGTGGGAACTCAGTCAATATGCCATTAATTGGCTTACGGTGCTGCTTAGTAAGGGCGTGAATGCGCTATACTTCCGTCCAGAGGTATAGATGCAAATTGTTACACACAGGACACTCACCAATAACAAACATAACCCAATGCTGCTTTCAATTACAGAAATAAGCAATATAAGAATAAAGGAAACCGGGGAAATGAAGGAGTAAAGAATGAAAAAAAAACGACAACCGCTAAGTTATCCGTGCTATGCGTTAGATAAATCCACGTCATGCTCCCAAATATTAAACAGCTTCAAACAATCCCCTTACTCCAAAGATATCCTACGCTCGGAGCTACAACCTTCTCCGCCGTCTCTGCCCCGGGAATCTGTCCCTCACTTACGTCCGCGTTCCGCCCTTTCCTCTCGTCTGCTGGTCGGAGCCTGCGCCTGAGGGAGGGGAACCTCGGACGGCTTGCGAACGGGGAGTCCTCTGCTAGCTTCTGCTCAGACGCTTGGCCATCTGTGGGATGTTAGTGCTAAGATCCGGAAATGGAGATAAGAGCGGAGCTCACGAATCATGTAATTGTCCCTTCGGGATTGGCCAACAAATACGTTTAAAGGGACGCTCTCCTCACCGCCATGCTCACTGTGTGCGCCCGTAGCCGAATAGAAAGAGTCATCTGAGAATTCAGAAACCGAGCCACCGGTGCAATACTCAGAAGCGTCGGAGTTCGATCGGATCGTCTAGGGTGATTCTATTAGATATGGAACTATCTAGCAGTAGGGGGGGGGGGGGGGGTTCCTTGCCTTCGAATCGCACAAGATTTCCGGCTGCCACAAATTATGAGAGCTATCAAAGGTCTCGAGTGGCTTTTCCCTCTGCGTGGGCAAAGGAGTCCTCTCGGTCCTGGTGCCACTAATAAGATTCACAAAGGGCACTGAAGTCTCGTCATTTGACCACAGCCCCACCTTCTTAGACGGTGAGCAATTGGACAGCGGTTGCCAAAGCCCGCCAGTGGAGGAAATACTGGAATTTTTGGAATGAGTCTTAACCCTAGGCTCGTATGGGCTAACTACCGAGGTAGGCGAAATCTCGCTTATGTCAGAAAGTGTAGATGTGCAACTCAAGGTTCCCGTGGGCGGAGTGTTGGTGATCATCCATGAGGTCTCATCGTCATCGGCAGAGCCCTCTGTTGGCTTCCAGAGATGGCTTTGAGTGGTATCTAGATGAATTGGATCCATTATTAACTTCTTCTGGATAGGAGAGGATCGATTGTTGTAAATATCTTCATTTGCACCACGTGCTGCCAGAATAGATCTTCGTTGCCATAAGGTATCCTTGGTAGCGAGCTCCCACTTTATCTCCGCTAGTGAGGGGGTTGTTCCTTCTGCATTCCAAACACCCACCTTGGGGGCTACGGGCTTCTGTTTCCAGAGAGTGATAGCTTCTTTTTCAGCGAGTTCAGGCTGCCACAAAGCTCCGAGTGCAGGCTCCAGCGGTTTCATAGAGGCAGGTTTTGGTACAAATGGGGCGCGCTCGGGGGTGGCGGTCGTAGTGCGTGCCGCACCCTCCCTCGACCAAAGCGGCGTGTTTGGGGTCTTTCGGAAGGCCCCGACTGTCTTGATCTCACGCTTCCAAAGTCCCTTTGGTTTCTCGGGAGTCTCCTTTTGCCACATGTTTCCAGAGACCGTAGGCAGGGGCTCTTCGATAACTCTCTTTGGAACGGTGCTCCGTGCGGGCGCGGCGGAGGTTGTGCGAGAAGCCGAGGCCGCAGTCCATAAGACCGTACGAATAGCGATAGGCTTGGTCGTAATAACTGCGGGTTTGATCCAGAGGCCATTAGGAGCGGCCTGGGCCTTCGGCTTCCATAAGGCACCCGAAGCCTTCGGGGGTTCGGTTTGGACGAGGAAAAGCTTTTTCGGAACAAGGGCAAAGCGTTCAGGAACGGCGGCTGTTCGTCTCGAGGCCTTTTCTCTGGACCATAGGGGAGTCGGGGGTTGGAGGGCAGCGGATGATACAGTCTTGATAAGTGGTTTCCATAGCCCCTTCGGTCCCTCAGGCGTCTCCTTTTGCCAGAGATTTCCAGACACCTTGGGTAGAGGGTTATCCGAGGGGGCAAAGGAGACCTTCGTTCGCTCGGGGGTAGCCTCTGTAGTTCTTAATGCCGTCTCTCGCGCCCACAAGAGAACACCCACAGGCTGCTTCTCCACCTTCATTGACTTCCTGCGTGCCCAAAGTTGTGGAGCCGGCTTAACTGCAATCTTCGGTTTCCATAGACCTCCAACTGCCTTCGGAAGAGCAGTTTTATCCGGCAATCGTACCGCAGTATTTGTTCTTGTCGGCATAACGTTAGTTGTCCTGCGAGCCCCTTCCTTCTTCCATAGAGGCGAACCCTTCGCCTTCTTCTCAAGTGACATTTGTGCCAAAGTTTTAGTCTTCGCAGTCACGTCCCATAGCCCGGTAGGCTTCGGTGTGGGCCTCCACAGCTCTGGCTTTGCTTTGGGTAAAACTTCCTTTTTCCACATAGGCTCAGTGAATACTAGGAGAGTGATTGAAGACGTGTCTTTCTTTGATCGTGCTGAATCAGTAGGCAAATGAGCAAAAATGGGGCCCACGATACCCTCTTTATTCCAGAGCATAGGGGCACGCTTGGGAGCAGCCCCCACTTTTGGCAGTCCGTCAATTGCTCCCCATAATCCCGTCGTAGCCCGGGAAACCTGAGGGAGATTGGTTTGCTTCGTCCAAAGGCCCTCCTCGATAACGGGTAAATCTTTGGTAAAAATATTTTTCTTACTTCGAAGCGAGTTGAGGGATAGATCAGAAAAGATGGGAGCAATAATACTATTTTCCTTACTCCATAATGGCGTTTCCTCAGGCTTTAGACCAGCGATCTGAGAGAGGGGAGGAGTAGTTCCTTCAGCGGTCCAAAGCCTTTCGTCTGTTTTCTTCAATGGCTTCCATAATCGCGGCTGCTGGGTTTCAACGGATGAAGGTGCCCAGAGAGGTCCTGCCATGGAAACTGCAACGTCAGGCCTTGCTGGGAACGTACGTCGAGATTCGGTGGGTAGGGTAGAGAAGATTGGGTTTGCGGTGTTATGTTTGGACCAAAGGGGATCGTTTTTTCGGGTGAGGACAGCGAGAGAGGGGGTTTTGTTATTGAAAGACCAAAGTCTCCTTAAGGTCACGGATGACGGTGTCCATAATCCGGGCGAACATGGGTTCGATTTTGAAGCGGGAGCTGTCCACATAGAGCCTGTTGCTGGTAGTAGGGCCAAGAAAAGCGGGGAATCATCATGTCGCTTATTGCTTTTTGATAATGTGACAGGGGGTATTGGCGAATGTGCCGGGTGAGTTGGCCCGTCGCCTGGTTGCCAGAGCAAGTTATGCTTATATGCTCGGATCGGACTTGCAGATGATTCTTCTTGGGCGAATGTGACCTGAGGTGGGGCCTCCCATAGCTCCTGGTCTACGCCCCGCCTTGAATTCCATAGCCCCCTAATATCGTCACTCTTTTTATCGTTCGTAGCGAGAGGAATAGACGCTATCCAGAGAGTGCCGTGGACTGATACCAAAGGACACGTTGGTAGTTGTCTTTTTGAGCGAGAGGAAACCAGCGAAAGATCGCCGAAGACTGGTTTCGCATATTTACTGTGCTGAGCCCATAAGGCGCTAGCATCCCGTAAGGGTGTTTTGGTCTCCGTGAGAGTTGCTGTGCTCCCTTTGCCGTTCCATAAGCCATTTACTTTCGAGGGTCGCGCCCAAAGTTGTGAGTGTGACTTATCGGCTAATCCCTTTCCCCATAGAGAACCTTTGGCTGGTCCAAGGGTATGGTGGATTGATCGGTAGCTTTTTCGCAAACTGTTAGAATCATTTACTCTAGCCTGAGGGATTTGGTTTGTGGACTGGAGAGTCTCAGCTTGATATCTCCAAAGACCACCAGAAGTTTGTGAAGTAACAATAGTCGGAATTTTAGTCCACATAGCGCTTTCTACGGGTGCGGTATCAACCGGCTCCTCTTGGACAAATTCCGGTATGCTGCGCGTGCTGGAAGTAGGCGAACTCGCTGTACAGGAGCCGGTATTTGGCGATCGAACACACCACTTTGTGACCTCACCGGTTTTTATGGATGTTTTGCTGGGAAGCCACTTTGATGTGTGCGAAGACTTTATACCAGACCCTGTATATTCGACATACCCAGTAGGGAAAACCTCGATCCCCTGTTCTTTCAATAGCCATCCAGATGATTGTGCAGGCTTTACCTCCTGTGGAGTCCACATACTGCCTGTAACATCGACGGTAGTGTCGATCGCAGTCCTCTTATACATCACCCTCTCGCAATCACTTCTCATGGTGAACTTGGTATTGGTTCTTCGGGCAATGTCTAATTGAGCAGACGGCGCAGTCCAAAGACTTCTAAAGTATGCTGGCTTCTTGGTCTCGCCCTTAGGCCATAATCCCTTTTGTCCAATTGGCACAGACCACAGGCTAGGTGCTGTTGATTCTTCAGAAACTATTTTCCAGAGCTCGGTGCATTCGAGAGATACGACAACAGATTCCAATGGGCGAGACAAGGGATGGGGCGGAACCGCCGAGTTTCGGATGGCGGGTAGTGGGGATGCAGATGGCCAAAGATTACTTAGAGATGGCTTCTGAACCCGCTTCTCTTGAGACCAGAGGCCGATGGTTTTTCTGGGTGCAGCCCAAAGTTCTTGATTGCCGGGAGCGTCAGTGGGCGGTGGCTGATTCGCCCGAGCTGGGAGCCCGGGAAGCGTTTTATTCTGATATTTTAGGGTGATCTCTTGAAGAATATCCGCGATTAGTTTCTCTTTCTCTTTTGGGACACTTTGGGTCTTTGCTGTCTCTTCTGTGGGGCTTGCAATGGGAACTTCGACGATCTTCTTGACCGAAACTGTCTCTTGCACTCCCCATAACTTTTTGAGTTTTCCGAAGAAACCAGTAGGCTCGACTATTATGACATGGTTAGCAACTGATAACTTTGACTGAAATAAGAACTGACCTGTTACTACTTCCTCGACAAATGTTACCCTTCTTGACTTTCCGCTGGTCTTTGGGGCTGCAATTGAGGGCCTTGGTGTGATTATGCTCTTCGGCCGGAATACTTCGCGATTGGTCCACAATCCGCCTTTTTTATATATCGGGTGTGAGCGCTGTTTGCACCAAAGCCCAGTGCTGTGAATCCTCAGAGGGGCCAGGGATACAGTTCGGTGCGGTCTCGTGCCAATGGCTACAGGGGAGCCGATTGGGGGCTTTGATGCCAATGGATGGTAACTCCAGAGCTTACCAGTCTGTAGGGTCTGTGGGGAAATTGGCTGCGGGACCCATAGGAACGATACAGTTCGATCCGGACCTGGTGAGGGTTCCTTGATAGATGGGGATAGGCAAATCTCAATTGAGACATCTGATCGCGGAGACAGCGGCTCAGCACTCCGTATTTTCCAAAGCTCAGTGCTGCTAATGGTTAGAGGTTCTAAGGGTGGCCGCTGCAAGGGCCTGACGTCTGTGCAAGCTGGGCGAGTTGACTGTTTTGTTGAGGTGGACCGACGATTTTTGCCCCAAAGCGAAACTTCCTCAGCTTCCTGCGCCCCCTCTCGTGATATAGGTTGGGGATCCCATAATAAGGACACTGTGGGTTTTTCGACGGGCGATGCTGCTTTCATAGAAGGTGAGAAATAGGCAACCGGTATCTCAGACTGCGGGCTGGGGGAGTACACAGTAGCCGGTAGTGTTTCGAGATATTCCTCCTCTTTGCATTCTTGGAATTCCTCATCACCCCCATACGCCAATGACCCGGCGGCCGTCTCGATCGAAATAATGACGGTTTCCTCCCCTTCACCCCGCACAAGGGAGTCGGGGCTGTTGTCGTTTTTACACCAGGATTTTCGACGCAATTCATCATTGGTCAGGACTGGTGGTTCGATCTCCAAACCACCATACACGATTACATCTCCTTCATCTCCGTCGCCTTCATAACCACCATCTCCGAAGTTACTTATAGAGTCATACCCGTGCTCTTCGGATTCGGAGACCGCCGAAACGGGTGTGCCCTGGCTTTTCAGGATGGCGGAAGGCTTGACGAGAGCATTTGTTGTGGTTATGCTACTTCTCGGCACATGCTGTAGATACTCAATCTGAGCCTCTGCCAATTGTCTCTGCCATGCCCCGGTCGTCATACCGGAAGATAGGGTTGATGTGGTCCGAGATGTGGCCCTGGAGGCACTTCGCGAGACAATGGTATTGGAGTTCTGCGTAGTGCTTAAGCGTCGATCAATGCTACTACTAAGTTTCTCAAACAAAGAACGACGTTGAGCTAGATTTGTAGAAAATCTCGAGGATGGCCGGGAGCCTTCAACCGATGCTGATGAGTTTCTCTGTAGGACCTCCTGCATCCCATGCCACTTGTTTTCTTGCTGTCCCATTTCCTGCTCAAGCTTCGCAATGAGTGAATTACGACCGTCAGAAGCGAGGCTGACCCGAGTATTCCTATTGCTCTTTGCCTCCGCTGGTATTTTCGCAAGGAGATCATCCAGAACGGCCACATTTCGGCTGACATTCTCAGCGAGCATAGTGAGTCGAGCTTGGATTCTATCCTGCTGTAGATTAGATGGCTGTCGGGACATACGCCGCTGGCACATCAGGAACCCCAGTGGGGACGGGGGTGGCTTCCTCTTACTGCCATACTTCCTTCTGCTTTCCGAAAATGCAGGAATACGATCACCAATGTTGAAGCGACGGGGAAATGCCGACATATTCGGGATGGCATCCGCAATCGCACTCATCTTAGCATTAAGTTTACGTTCGGTCATTTCGATCTTACGAAACTCGGCCCCATCGTCCACCCCCGAGATAACAACTTCATCTCTATGATCGGTAAATTCTTGTGAGTCACTTTCAGTCAGGTACTCCTCGTCCTCCTCGTCCTCAGTCGAGTATCCCTCGCCTCCGGCGCCGATCATTTCGCCAGCCTCACTCTGCGTCATCTCGGTATCGCTGCTACTATCCCTGTTCCCTTCGTAACTCTCCTCCTGGTCCTCGACCTCAGAATCCGAATCGATTTCCACATCCGTAACATCTCCATCGCCGTTGGTGACCTTTGGCGATGTGATGAAGGAAAGCACACTCTTACGCAGTATCGTACTAGAAGTGAGACTCGAAACGCCACCACCTCTAAAACTTGACCTGTCCCCATCACATGTAAACGCAGGCGAGGGCTTGATGGTCAGAGAATCCGTATCGGAATTTTTTGGGTGAGGAGCTTGATGACCTCCCTCGATATTAACCAAAATAGGGGCACCGGTCGACATGCGGACAGAGGCCACACTTGCTATCCATGCTCTGGCAGCCTCGTAGGCTGCATCTGAGAGTGTGGCGGAGTCAGTGCCGTCCTTGGGAACGGGGGAAATGATACTTGTGCGGCTTTCGGATCTTTCGGGGACATTGGGTGCAACCGGTAATCTCTCCTCTTTCGGCTGCGCTTCCGGTTCTGCTGGCAGCAGAGACGGTGCCCTGCGCACTATCTCTGGCGAAACTAGCTCGGGGGGCTCGATGGCAATTGGGGGGGGCGCGAGTTTCCTTGCTGATGGCGCCCTTGAAGGAGGGATCGGGAAAACCAACTTGGTGGGCTTCATCTCCACTCTTTCCTCTACAAGTACCTCGGCAGGAGCTGTAGCAGGTATTGGTAATTCTTCACTTCGAACTGGTAGTGGAGGTAGGGGTTCGGTAGGCGGAGGCGGGGGTGGCAAAAACTTGCTTGTATCAACGGACTTCTTGAGTTTCATCCCTAAGGCAATTTCAGCATCTCTCGCTGGAGGAAAGATTCCTCTTCCGGAGTCTTTTCGGACATGTCTTGGTCTGTCCATGACTGAGGTAGAAATCTTTGGGACCGGGGGTATTTCCTCTACTTCTTGAGTCGTGGGGAGCTGCGGTCGTTTAGTAGACGATGGGCTCCTTCTGACAGTGGTCCCATTCGAAGTGCCTGAATATCTAGAAGTAGTTAGGCCAATGTTCTTCCTACCCTCCTGGGCATCCGGTCCTCTGACAAGAGAATCAACTAGAGCTGGGTGGTCGTAGACAATTTCGTTTATAAACAGAACCTTCGCCTCACCGTCTATACTCTTGTCGGCCTTTCTCGATCCCGCTTCTCTTGGAGGGGCTCGAAGCGGGTGGGGCAAGTTTGAGAACGCAGTGTAACGAGTTGTGTCATCGTCATCTGTGGCAAACGTATTCGTACTATATCTCATCGCTCCCCAAGTGGCATCCTCTGCTCCCGCTAGGACTGATTCCATTAGGGTGGGAGGACTCTTCGGTTCGATTTCAGGCCCGATTCCTGTCTCCCTATTTCGTTGGGGCTCCCGCTTCCCAACCACCGCGCTCACTCTAGGGGCAGGGCCTGATGAGAGCCCAGGAATATCGTTTGAAAACACCGGCTTTCTCTTAACGCTTGTAGTCCTCTCGATGCCCCCTCCCGATTTCGGCGTGGCCGGAACACTCTTCGACGTCATAGGTGTTGCATTAGTTCCTGCTATAGCCGCCGCCTCCTGTAGCTTCTTTTGATCCCTTTCGAACTGAGCATCAATCCTCTGTCTTTCCGCCTCCTTCGCCACATGCAATGATACCGTCCTTACTTTTGGAAATGGGTTGGTTGTGGTGGGCATTGCACCTGGGTTCGAAATTCCGCTGCTTGGTTCTGTGAACCCCCCATCCCTAAGTATTGGCCCTGATATACCTGCTCTTCCGCCCGCATGAGCTGGAAAGAGCGTCTCTACCAGACTCCTTCTCTTCGAATTTTCTTGGAGAGCAACAGATGTCGCACGAATAGGCCCTCCTGGATATGCCTTTGGGGTGCTCTGTCTATTATCCTGGTCTGCCGTATTATCCGAAGGCCACGGCAAGGCAGTACCGGGGTGGACAATGGGTGCACCTATGATACCTCCAAACACATTGCTATCCCTAGCCGCACGCCCTTTATCACGAGAGTATAAGCCTATCATTTGCTTGTTCGACTCGATATCTCCGACTTGAGGAGGACACTGTTTGAATGTTGGTGATGATCTTGCTTGCTGAAGGCCCCCTTCTCCTGATCCCAAGCGCTGCATACGAGAGCCGTAGCGGCCATCTGAACTCTTGAGAGGGTCGGAAAACACTATGGAAGGGAATTGAGCAAGGGCGCCTGAAGAGATTCAATTACGTTAGCCGACCTTTTTATCGTCTGTCGAGTTTTCGTCGGGGACGGGGGATAACTCTTACCAAGAACGAGACCTAAAGTTAGGATATATGGGATCATTCTAACAAAGATACTCTGTCCTACCTTTATTAGGTACGGAAAGCTTCCCTAATCCTGCTGTTAGCCCCCCTCAGAGCATAAGAACCCAGAATAATATAACCACCCACCACCGACCATCCCAGCACAGTTAGTGCAATCAAAAACAGCCCGTAACCCTGGCTCTTCCCCTCGTTTCCCCCACCTCTCCCCTGATCTGCAAATAGCCCCCAAAGCCCCACGATCCTCAGTAGTAGCAGCAGCCACAGGGCTATGTCGAAACCGACAGCAATACAGCCCACGAACATTTGGGTCGGCTCTGGAAAACACACTGGGATGAAATTTTCTTGCGTAAAGCTAACAACCACACCACCAAGAAAAATTCTCAAAACCAGCATCACTATCCAGACGAACTTCTCCGCCTTGAATGCCGACTCATCAATCACCTTCCAGATGCCCAATCCTAATATCGCTACTCGAGCACACTGATCAAACAACAGCGTAAACCGCACCGTTATCTGGCAGGGTAAGTCCCAAATAAGCAATAATGAGGCAAACTGAAATATCGAGTATAGTGAAACACAGAGCTGGAAGGCTAGAAGGGCCAGCCTTCGACGATGGAGAAATAACGTCTTTGCATGGCCATTGATTGCCGAAAAAAATGCTGCTTGCGAGGCCTGAAGCAGCATCCCACTATCATATGCAAGTACTTCTGGTTAGTGTCCAACTTCAGCCCAATAGAACAAGGTGCTTTACAGTCCGAACGCTGACGAGAGTACCCCGGATGCCTCCATGATTGGGTGTTATGATAACCCTCGAACTCTTGTGCCTTTCTACTCGTCTCCTAACTTTGAAGTCACTTCTATCTAAGAAGTACCCTTCTTCCTTCGAATTCGCCAGTTCGAAAGGTTGATAGCTTATTATATCTAAAATATTTCGGGTAACCTCCCCAGAAAATCAGTGCTTTGCTCTAGCCAAGACCGGGAATGGATATTGAATATATCCAGTTCTCGAGATGAGGGGGCAAAGCTGGTGAAGCCCTATAAAACTAAGAAAAGGAACAAACGTCGAGTGGATGAATGAAACAAAGCAGCCAAAGCAAACACCGCCACAAACAGGTACCTTTGATCACCCGGAAACTCAGATCAAGGTACCAAGCAGGATGTACGCGGGAGGCGGAGGTGGGCGAGAGGTCTTGCTCTCCTAGGTAGCCTGAAGCCCAACTACTAAGCAAGTATTAGGCGCCTTAAATGCAAGATTTATATCTTCAAAAACATCAAGATAGTAAGTAAACAATCAATGAAGGTATGATATCAGGATAATTACAAAGGCCTGTTTGCGGACCTGTGAGTTTGATCCCCTGAAATTAGCCGACAGATATATCGAGTGATATTTCGGTGACGCGTGGCGTGAGTCGTAAGTATGTTACGAGGCCCCGCCTCTAAAAGATATCGGAAAGAAAGTAAAATAAACACCGAGAATGGAAACAAAAGACAGACAAGAAAGAAGAATAAACGTATAGTACAAAGAAGAGTGAAAAGAGGGGCGTAAATGCAGCGGAGATCTTGGCCGCGCAAATGGAATGAAGAGAAAGGTCGCGATAGACTCGGCCGGGGGGAGGCTAAATCGCTATTGAATGGTGGGAGGTAGCAAAAGGAGAGGAAGGGGAAAAGGGAAGAGAGGTAAGAGGAGGATCCAAAGGAACATATGGGTGTTCTCTTTCCATCTGATAGCTCGCTTGGAACCCAGAAACGGGGGCTGTTGACCAGGGACATTGGTGCTAGGACTTGCAACAGAAGGGGCAAAGAAGGCTACAGGGCGGAAGGGGTCATTCAAGTGTGGAACCAGAGCGGTGGTATCTTCTACCGATTGTGGAAAGAGGGGGATACAATTTCCCTGGGTACGGGTGCTATAGGCTTTGACCAGTGGACAAGACCTGAGACCGAAAGCTCCAGGCAGGCACAGACTGAGGTGGAGAAAAACCAATGAAACCCGAAGACGGGAGAGGATGGGATGAAGGGAGCCGCCGTCGCCAACAACGGGGAGCTCACATAGTTCGCTGGGCACATACGAGCGCCGCACTTGTGCCGTACTGTTTATTATACTCGAGTAGATGGTTGTCTATATCACATGGGGTCCCTTGTCGGAGAGGCTTGTTCAATGCATAAAACAGTTAAAATGTATCAAATAAGACAAACTCTACGAGCACAGCACCTGTGCACTTTCTGCAGGCAAGCCCTCAAGTGCATTTTCAGGGTAGTTCGGTACCGGTAATGCCGATACCACTACCAGTACCAGAAGTAAGGTCGATCTCTTCATAGTTCTACTATCTGCTAGTGCCAGATACAAAATCACAGAGTCGATCAATCCAGAAACCAGGAATCCTGTTCTGCTCTCCTCGCACAGCGCCCTCAGCAATGGAAGCGCCGTCAAGATTTCAACCTTCCCATCATGCAGGGACGACCTGAGGCTATCCACGTTTCAGCCCAGTATCACAACCCAGTTTCAACAAAGCCGTGTATACTTGTGCTGGGAGGATACGGTTCTGTTATGCTTTCCCATACTCGAGTACTTGGCTTTATTGCAGGTGAAAAGGTACAATTGATATCCTATCGTACCTCCATCTGATGTTCTCGTAGAAGCCGAATGCCGGCTCTGATATACCATAATTGGCGGCGCCAAAAGGAGGTGGGGACCCGAGCTTTCTAAACCCGCCAAGCCAACGAGCTCCACGGTAAGCGCATAATGTTCCGTATTCAGCCCGACGGCCTACAGCATTACGAGCACAATTGTGCGAGCTAGGCTTCCGCCTCCAAACTTGCAGACCTAAGCTAGGCCCAGGTGCCGCCATCGCTCCGAGCCGTAGACCACAACAAACATATCCCGATCCACCCGATCAGAGACAATTCAAGCCAGTCGATCGGCCCCGCGCTCTGCAAGAGCAGGAACACGCAGGATTTGTGCTCCGCTCTCCCTCCCCTCTGTTTTCTCACAGGAGGCCATGACTGCAGCGAAACTCAAGCCAAATATAGTAATCTACTTTAGCCTAGGCGAGCATCTGATATCACGGTATCCGTCCCGGCAGCAAGCCCGTACGAGTGCCGTGCGGTACATAATCCGTTGAATTCCATTTCTCAAGTTGAGACAGTCGACAGTCTACGGTGCGCAGAACGGATGAGTGCCTATCCCGAGAGCTTGCGTGATTGATGTTCGATAGGGGGCTCTTGTGTGCACGAGCATAACTACGCCAAGGTTCCTGCCGATTATGTAACTGCGCGCAGTTCGCAGCACGTCTCCAACGTGCCTCTCAGCTCAACGGAAGATTCACGTAATTCTTAAATTTACATACAAATTGAAAGTTGCGTTGAGCTGAGAGCCACGTCTAGAAGACGTGCCCGAGATTGCGAGCAAGTGAGCAATCGAGGGTTGTGGTGGCACAGTTAAGGTATTATATCATTGAAAGAGCTGCGCGATTTGCAGGGAAAGAAGGCCAATAGTAAAGGAAGAAAATTCGGTCATATAGCCGCCTACTATCGGAATCCCTTTGACGCAAGATCTATCTGCTATCACGACAACCAGGCAGTAATGAAAATTAATTCATTTTTCCCTTTATTCCCCGACTCTCCCTATATCCTCAGCCGTATGGTAACGTAACGTATATGCGGGAGTCGCGGGGTAGTATAATGTGCTGTGCGGTACAGAACAGCAGTTAGAAGTTGTATGACTAGTCGATTTAGAAAGGACGGGAAATGCAGGGTAATCAATTCTATGACTATAAATCAAAGGAGAGGGGGCAGAGGAGAGCATCATGATGAAGAAAATAAAGATATTGGTGGGGCCAGTAAGGCTTGAGCGTAGTATCCATCAAATCTAGAGCCCTATTGCCTGCCCCAGGAAGAGATGGTAACGGTGGAAGCACTCGAGCGCAGCAGCCGAACACGCTCTGATAGCTAAGAGCGTCTCCTGCACCGACACCCGAATGAATGGCTTGAACATATTCGGTCATGGCAGTTGCCCTGTGAGGGTCGAGGGCGAAGGGAGGGGACCCGTGACAACCTCTGCTATGGGCGACATTCAGTATCCGATAATACACATTGTGGTAATAGTGTGTTGTCGGATGATCCCGCCGGTCATCTTGCTTGGCAAATGCTCGCACCTTGGTGGCCTATTGCCGGATACGCGTGCTACATACAGCACATGAGTCTCCAGGGCAAGAGTAGGCAGCGATCACGATGGAGGAAGGAGAAACCCAAAAAGAATCTCCTCGCAGGTAAAAACCCCGCCGAGAGCTAGCATGTGGCCGGGCATTATGTCTACAGCTCTCTCCCGTCTCCAAGCTTCACCAAAGTCAAAAGTTGTGCCCGCTGGACGCGCTGCAGAGGGAGAGGAGAAGGGAGGTTGAAGCCCGCTACCGAAACCGTAAGCTATGTGCATTCTAATATAAGCCTGTGTTGGAGACTGCCGGGCACAAGGTCTGATTATCGTAGGCCAGATTATTCGTCAAGGGTGTGTGCGGGTGCACCTTGATACTTTGAGCCGGCCTCCAGTCCTATCTGGTCCCTCCATTTCCAAAGTAAACATACCGCCGATGTGAGCACACCTTGCACCCTACCGGTACCTTACCGCTACATTGATAAGTTAGGTGGTAAGGGACTCCGCCGGCCCACATAGATAAGAGCCTCGATCCCCTACTTCCTGCTTCCTATTTCCTCCTCTTCCTCCTCCTCCTCCTCCTCCACTTTTCTATTCTTTACTCCTGCTACAATCCGCTGTCCTCCTCCCCCGATCACAAAATGGGGTCTGCGTCATCTAAGTCTGCCCGTCCCACGTGGCCTGCCGTGGAAAAAACCAGGAGACAGGCTCTCGAATCAAAGATGAGCGACCTTACATTGAATGATACAGATTCTGGCGAGGAGCCGGAGCCTTCTCATTCCTTGAGGCTCGAAGCCGCTGCTAAATGGGAAGCAAAACTCTTGTCCGAGCCAAAGGTATGAACCATGTGTCTAATTATTGGAAATCGGCTAATTTTCTGTGGAAAGAATCGTCTTGCTCTTGCTGCCCTTAGCACGCACGCTTCTACAGCTATCCTTCAGAAACCGTCGGCGCTCCTTCACGATACCCATGTGTTCAGTGACCAGATTGAGCTCGAAGGAACCCCCGTTACCAACCAGCGCTCCTCCGGAAGATGCTGGCTGTTTGCTAGCACCAACGTTTTTCGAGTTCCGATAATTAAGAAATACAAACTAACCGGATTTGAGCTATCCCAAAATTACCTCTTTTTCTGGGACAAGCTCGAGAAAGCCAACTTTTTCTTGGAGCGTATGCGGTTCCTTTCTAGCAGAGACCTTGGCCTCAATCCTCCCGATAACGCACGTGACTGACTTAGAGTCGCAACAGATATTATCGATACCCAGGAAGAAGATCTCGACGGAAGGTTGATCCAGTACCTATTACAAGCTCCTGTTGGTGACGGCGGTCAATGGGATATGGTTGTAAATTTAGTCGAAAAATATGGATTGGTATTGCCGCTGCCCAACCCCGGTCGGTACGTCTTGTGACGACCTAACTTATTTGCAGATTCCGCAAGCTTTCTATCCTGATTCGTTCAATTCCAAGTCGTCTGGCCGCATCAACTGGCTCATTACAGCCAAACTTCGCGAGGCAGCTCTCACTCTGTAAGCTTGGAGACCTTGGTACGCCCGGACTATCTCTTGTGATAAGGCTAATATCTGATTTGTTTAGCCGGTCGCTCGGTGTCACATGCAAAAGCGGGGAGCTCGAAAAATACAAGGCTAAGGTCCTCCAAGAAATATACGGCATCCTCGTCCTGTCCTTGGGTGTTCCTCCTAAACCCGATGATACCTTCACCTGGAATTTTCACGATAAGGATGGTAAATTCCGTTCCATCACTACCACTCCCCTCGAATTTTACAAAGAGAACACAGGTGCCATAAGCTACGGTGCTGGTGTGATTGATGGGGTTTTAGGGGGTGGGGATAAGGGTGGCGTTGCCGAGAGATTCTCCCTAGTCAACGATCCTAGGAACGAATACAACAGGCTCTTGACAGTCGAGAGACTTGGTAATGTTGTTGGTGGGAGAGGAGTTAAATATGTCAATGTGTCTACCGATGTGAAACCCCTTCAGAGACCTTGTTATGAAGCAGTGCCTATCACACTGCAAGGAGCCGTTACACGAAAATTGAGACTGACTTAGAATACAGGTTATGAAATCTGCAGCTATTGCCATGATTAAAGCACAGCGCCCAGTGTTTTTTGGATGCGATGTTGGAAAGTTCGCGGAGAGTAGTAGAGGAATTATGGATACCGACCTGTTTGATTACGAACTAGGGTATAACGTGACTTTGTATATGAACAAGGCTGAGCGGCTTCGCACTGGAGAGAGTTCAATGACCCACGCTATGGTTCTTAGTGGAGTCAACATCGTCGATGGAAAGCCAACAAAGTGGAGAGGTATAACTGCATCCCTTAGAAGAATTTTTTGAGGAATAATCCGGCAGACTAATTTCGCGGATCTCAATAGTGGAGAACTCATGGGGGGCTGAATCTGGAGAAAAGGGTTATTGGCTCATGAGCGATGCTTGGTTTGATGAGTACTGCTACCAAGTTGTTACCGACCCTGCTTTCGTAAACAAGGAGGTTCTCAATATTCTTAAACAGGATCCCATATCGCTCCCTATTTGGGATCCAATGGGAAGCCTTGCTTAGGAGTATGCTGTACTAGTTTTATTTCGGGATCTCAGCATGTATTTCAGGGTTCTTTCCGGAGTGATCATTTCCTTATGATGGGAGTTTCTTATATGCATTGGGTAAACTGTTCTTCTCAATTTCTCTTTGCACTTTGCACTTCCATCCGCTTTCCAATGTTGGATGATACATGGTATTAAGGGATAGATGGTATTGCATGTAAAGCCAACGCCAACCATTTTTTTTATATTTCTATATTTTTGCCTCTACTACAAACGTCCTTCGAACGATACCTGGTGACGCACACCTCCTTGTTAAGCGTGTGGTTTATTCGTTCCGTGCTACATAGCGTCCCCACGCAAGGAGGTGCCCTACATCACTGACTGTCGAATAAAACCCAGCTTGTTATCACTGAACCCTTCACCCTCTTCCAACCTATACTTCCCATCACTCCCAAGCAACGTCGCAATGCTCTCCCGCCGTTACACGATTTCTTCATCCTCCCCGAACCCGCCCGGCAACGGCAAAGGTCAGGTTCGACGAGCAAAAAGCACATCATACCCCACAGCTACAAGGTCCGAGCTGCTCGTTCCCGAAGAAAGGAGTCAGCATGCAGTGGCTGCAGCTCAAAGAGCCTTTGACGATGATATCCAACGCCGCAACCCCAAACGTGAAGATACCGTTCTTTACAGCTCTAATGTTAGGTTCCTGTCCCCTATTGATAACCAAAGCGAAACGGGTGGCGCAGATAGATTCCGTTCCGTTGATAGGCACGGAGCAGAAAAATCCCACTCAGCGATCACGAAAGATGTTTCGTATGTTCCATATGATATATCTGCTGGTGCTTCCCATTTAGCCTGCACCAGTCGAGAGGACACTGCCACTATGAGGCCAAGGACATTGAAACAATTGGGTGACCGAACTAGAGCATTACCACAACCCACATTTTCTAGCCCTCGTACCCGCCTTGCCATGAATCTATCTGATTTAGGGGCGGACTATTATTCTTCTCCTGGATCCCCTGTACCATCGACGCCATCTTCTTACGGTCGTCTCCGAAAAACAAAATCCGTTTTCAGTGTCAGTCAAGTGCACCCTCAGCCGACACCAGATCAGTCGCCCGCTGGGTTCCCCTCCAGACTCTTATCAAAGGAAGCAATGATGATAGATCGCAGGAAATCCACATCTTTTCTTCGTGGGGGCACAGAATTCATGCCTGACTCAATGCGTCGTCAATTGGTGGAAGCGAGGGGGGGCAGGCCACCCCCGCAGCAGCAGCAGCCGTACGTCAAGGAGCAGAAGCCATTCTACCTATCGGCATCCTGTAGGAGGAGCCAGAGACCGGTTGCGTTTCCTGAAACAGTGCGTGCCAAGAAGGTGCCCAAAGAGCAACCAACAGATTTTATCTCTGTTAGAAAGGCTATGGGTGAAAAGGCGAAGAAAGTGTTTGGGTCCATGAAGCGCGTTTTCAAAGCCCGCGGGAAGCTTGAGGATACATTTCCTGAGCAGCATGTTCCTGCTTCTCGATCCCATTTCAGTGGTTACGTTTCCCCATCAGAGCTTCACGATGGTATCCAAGACATTCCCGAACCTGGCAACATTCGAATACACCCCAACACCGTCTCTCGGGCTCCTACAGTTCGTACAGTGCCGTCATTTGAGATGCTTCATTCCATTGCTGGCTCCATTCGGGACGTCACCCCCAACCCATCCCAGTCACCTGTTTCCACCATAAGAGGCGTTTCCGTGCCTACAGATGGCACCTCCACATGGAATTCAACCCTGGATAGGCAATCTTCATCGAAGAAGAGGCTTTCTATCATTGATGAAAACATTCCACATAGGATCCGAGAGAACTTGTATGAACCATCATCGGTAGAGGAGTTTACCCAACCTAGATATGAAGTGAGGAGAGTGTACTCGGCCTTGATGAAGCGTCTGGATGAAGGGCCAACCAACCCACCGCAAGAGTGCCAGCAGTATACCTCCGGGCTAAGATATGGGTCTCCGGAATCTGGGTGCTATATGGCTGCGGGACTAGGTTTAAGGCCGGAGGAGGAAAACACGCTCACAAAACCAAGCGAATCCGGGCAAGGGAGATCCACAGCAACATCAATCAGGAAATCGGGTACTCAGAAATGGGGCCATCCGGTAGGGGCGAGTCGAGATAGGAACTCTGATCCATTCTACATCCCACCTGTTCCACAAATCCCAATATTGTATAGCCCAACAGCACACAAGGCGCAGAACATAGATTCAATCACCGCTGGGTGGCAGGAGACTATGGAAGGTGCTGACGAAGAACAAATAAGACTAATAGCAGCCCTGCAGGCGCTATCCCCCATACCTAGCATATCCCGTGAGGGCGACGGGAAAGATACACAGAATGGTCGTGGGTCAACTACGACTTTAAGCATCACACCTCAGAGCATGCGCACCTCGCCAAGAAGACTTCGCCAAACAAGCTCTATAAATTTTTTGCCCTCTCCTACAAAAGGTTCATTTGGAGACACTGCGCCCAGTTGGTATAGAGGTCCAAAAAGTGTGGGTTTCCCGGGAATAGAAAGTGTTTCCATCACACCTCCACCCCCCCTTCGACCTCCTCCATTACCACCCGCTGTTGGCGCTGCAGCAGAGCAGTCAACCCATGACAGAGACGAGAGTAGTGCTGTCGCCGGAGAGAAATCCAAGATAAGAGGAAAACTCAGGATGAAGGATTATTATTCCCCCAACACAACCGGGGCTGCAAATGGCAGTAAGCCGAGAGTTTACCCCAGAAATCAGGGGCTCAGGTTAGAGAGGAGCAGGAGCGCCCTAGCCGAGAAAGCGAGCAGAGATATTGAGAACGCTGTAAATTCCCAGTTTGGGCCAGTTATCAATCGCCGTGCCTCCAAGACGTTGGTGGGGTTTGAGAGCTTGGAGTCTTCTGTTGCATTTATTTAGGGTTGGCCCAAGGGAGGAAGGAGATTCACGAGGGGTTGGTGGGATCACCGAGAGTTAAGTATTTCAGCGATTGAGTGCGATTTTTCCGATGAGAAATTCCCTGAATCTTTTTAGGGGAGTTTTTTTTCTAAGAAAAAAAAAAGCGTCGTGTCTGCCTTTTGGTTTTTTGAGAAGCGTGGCGAGGAGTCGAAAATACGTTAGTAGGAAGATAAAATATCCTCTCGCTGTTCACTAACCCGCCCTCTTTTCCTTTGTTCATCAGATTTTGTAAGTACCGTTAGCTTTGCGAGGTACATAGTTCACATGGGATTAAGCACCGCATGTCACTCGATTGTTGGGATTGACTGGTTCAAGCATATGCTTCCCTAGAAAATTGGTGGCAGTAAAGTTTACTCTCTAACTTACATCCAAAAATACCTTAAAGGGCGTCGAGATTATCTAAAGGCAAAGGCACGATGCCAACGTAGGATAATAGTCTAATGCTGGCTCCCTTAATGCCACTGTTCCCTCGTATGATCCGGGCAAGGGGGGAGCACGTGGCAGGCCCTTAGAGATCCCAGATCTTCTACCTCGGATTCGTTGTGCTTCCCTCCACAGAATTGCCACTCCTTACCCCAAAACACCAAGCCACCAAGTTCTTCAAGGATATGCCAAACGCCAATGTGAATACCAAAGCAAGAAATTAAGCCAGAGGTCAACATATCCACCGCCTGAGTTCTAGCCTCAGGAGCAAAAGGAGTGCGATCGTGTCGGACTTGTGTGAGCAGTTTAGACCGGGGTATTATCTGCGGGAGTGCTGGAGACATCTCTGGGCAGAGATGTCAGAAGGGATTTTTTCGGGTGGGGGAGGCTGCTTCCCAAGGCGAGCTTTTGATATCCTCATTCTGCCAACAATGTATAAAGAGGTGCCTATTTGTCGTGGTATGAGTTCTATGAGAGGTGTTTTTTAAGCTAAGGTATGTCTTCACCTGGCCTCGAAGTTCAAGGAAGTCATTTTGTAGCGTGCCTCCGTACGCTTTTGTCACTTGCTCACCCTTGTCTATGGAGAGGAGCTATTGCTAGCAGTCGAGTGACCTATGGTGACCCCAGCTCCGGCTGCGCCCGGGGAAGGTGTTGGAAATCGTGCCTGCGCTCTTGTACGATAATCACTGTAATCCCGAGTGATACTCTGTTACTTTTAAGTCACCCACCTGTCTATATCATACTAAGTTCTAGGCCTCGCTTTCTTCCTCCTTTTCATTTCTCCTTTTCACTCCTTTTCTTTTCTTATAAGCAATGCAAAACATCCACTCGCTTTGGTCTCCGCTCTATCCACAAACAGATAAACATTTGGTGTGGGTTACAGGTGTCCTACGCTAAATCCTGAGGCTCGTTTCTGATTATGTAAATCCCCCGATAAAGCTCAATCAAGCCATCACTTGACTAACTGCCGCACACCCCACCTCTATCAAAATCTGCCCCACCATCCATTCACCCACTCCAAGCCACCGTGATCCCCCTCGTCTGCGGGAAATCCCGCAGTACAAGTATCATCGGTAAGTTTGTGTAAAGAAGGTGCCCCCTTTTTTCCTTCCCACTGCATCTTCCTCGTTCTTTTGGAATAACATCCCATACCGGTACAGTAATAGCCTTGTGCCTCCTCCCGCGTGTTGGTTTTCCCGTTACAATTTTTTTTCTCCCCTTTCCCGATTCGTGACTGCATACCCCAAGCCCCACCATCACCACCTTTATTTTTTATTCCCATTCCCCTAATTTACTATGATACTCTAAGCATCTTCAAGCCACGGTCAAGTACCCAAAATACCCTGAGAGCTCTCTGCATTCTACTTCTGATACTTTAGCCTTTTTCCTCTTTATCCTCATTTCCCTTCTTCCCCCCATCTCGACTTTCTTTGAGTCTCCCACTACCCCACCATAAAGTTTATATCCTCTTCCAAACTGTTTGCTCGGAAATCATAGTTAGCTAATATTTATGGCCCTGCAGATCTAGAACTGTACAGAATATATCCCGGGAATAGCTTATCCGTTTTTGATAATGCTCCCGACAATATCGACTCCCGCTGCCGGCAAAAAGAGAATCTATGTCGTAGAACGTAAATACGCCCTTGCCCGGTTTCTAACTTTGCTAACCCCTCTTCCCACTTTCCCCCTCTTCTTTTCATATCATACCAAGCCTACTCCTCCCTTGAATAATACCTAAGTTATGCAAAAAAAAAAAAGAGCCCAAAAGGGGAGAGCAGAATTAGGACAAAACCCCCCTGGAGCTTACAGCACTGTAAGAATACAAGAAGAGGGAGAATATGCAAATTTTGCCCCCGATTTTCTCTTCCCCTCCAAACTAATGCGAGAAAACACATTACCCTATCAGATATGGAACCTGAAATGGGCGCTTGGTCCACGCTAGAATACATCGCAATCTCGACCGAATCCGCGGCCTCCGGGAGCGATTTCTACCTAACGTCCGTGCCGCCCTCGCTTGTGGAAGACCTTCCGGAATCGCTACGCCAGTATATAGATGCTCCGTTAAAGGCGACTTCTCATGAGGTTACCCAACTGTCGGAGATTCATGCGGATAGGGTTTGCCTGCTTGATCCTCAGGCAGAAAAGGAGTTAAGCCCTGCTGATGCCGAGGTCTTCGATGTTTTCGTTTTTGGGGGGATTTTGGGTGAGTTGCCTGATCCTTTTTCCCTAAATTTTAATATTTTTTAATATTATTCCTTTTGGAGCCCGCTTTTTTTTCATAATTTGCTGCCGAGCCTTTTGTGTCACTGTTCCCGTTGCTGTCCCTGCTCCTGTCGGGATTATGCATGAGGATGCGCAGAGATGACATGAGTTCAAGTATGATGTGCTGATAATGTTTTACCAACTAGGTGATGATCCACCAAGAGGTATCCCCCCTGATGAAGAAAGGCTCTCACAAATTCCTACTTAGTTCAATTACTAATACAATGTGTTGTCAGACCGCACGGCAGAGTTAAGGAAATATGGATACCAAAGCCGTCAACTAGGAAAACTTCAAATGACTACTGACACCGCAGCCAGAGTTACGAGGATGGTCATTGAAGAACAACGTGATTGCCTCCACAAACCTTCATTCAGGAAACCGCCAGAGACTAACAATCAAATTCACGGCAACTATAGAACCTCTAGCTAACATCTCGTATGTGGACTATCCGGAATTGAAACTCAACAAGCATGAATCCACCCAGATGCCCTTCAGATATGTGAAGGGGAAAGACGGAGAACCCTATATGCCTCAGGTATCTCTACTATCCTAATTGAGGCCTGAGATACCGGTCATGACAGTGAGTGCTAATTCGTGATATAGGGCATGCTGGAGCTTATCAAGCAGGACGCCGATAAAAGCTTTGACGATTTCTTTTAGAAAGATACTATACAGATAAATATTCACTCACCAGAGGACGTCCCCAAGCCCAATTGACCCGACCCGGACCCGAGAGTAGCAAGTGAGTAATTAAATAACCACGCAACGCTGTAAAACTTATCACAGAGGTTCCCTCCGAGAATTCATTCTTGGGTGACAGAAAAACATTGGCGAAAACAAAAAAATAGCTACCCACCTATACTATTTCCAAGACAATATCAAGACAATACTCACTCCCGTAGGACATTATTTGAATCCCAATCCGTAGTAGAAATCTCCACCACCCTATGATATTACGAATCCCTCTCCCCCCTCGTACCATCGAGCACTCCCGCTCCAAACAGCCTTCGTACAATCACCAGTCTCACATCCCGCGACAGTCGTACTTGTACCACGCATGTCCAGCTCGCCGGCCGAAAAAAAAGGAGGCGTCATGGACAATTGCATAAGGTAACACACAAGCAGAAACTTGACAAATGCATATCATGTCCAAATTTCGGCGTCGGGTACGACATGTAGATATAGCACACCGGTACGGCAGACAGTGAAAACCGCTCACTCGCCCACACCGTGCTTGGCTGACTGGCTGCCTTAAAGGTGGCGTTATATCGTCGAGCTCCTCCGCTCGCCCGTCTATCCGCCATCCCGCTCCCTCAGAACAAAGGGGGGGGGAGGGCTGAAGGAAGGAAGGAAGGAAGGAAGATGAAACTGAAATGCGGAAATAATAGTGCTCTTTTGCTCTCCAAAAACCACGATCAGAAGCTTCACTCACGATTCTTCTCTTACACGATATCACGTGAGGTCTTCCGCAGACTAGTTAGCAACTGTGGAGTAACTCTGCAAGTACCGTGCCGGCACGGTATCATCGAATGAAAATCTCCTACCGCTAATCGATCACCATTACCCATCGACCAAAAAAAAGCAAATATCACACCCAAGCAGAAGCATAGTACTGTGCTTCCATCAACAGCAGAAGCGAAATTAACCCTCTTCGATTCACTGCCTCACTTCCCCCAATCCGTCCGTCCCACAGCTCTGAATTAGAGGAGGAGGTGGAGGAGGGGCAGGGGCAGGAGGATTGAAAATCCGACTACAGTTTCTCTAGAGTAAGTAATGGAATGGCTAGATCGGGTTATGGTGTGCTTTCTCTCGTTTTTCTTTTCCAACCGGGGAGGGAGAGGGGCAGGGAGGTTGAAGTGGGACGTAGGGGCAGGGGCAGGAGGAGGAAAAAGTGATCATTACCATATTGTGTAACGTCCCAGCAGATTGTGTTTCGTATTCTTCGTTTTTGTTTTTTTCTCTCCTCATGCTACTCGAGTACCGTACGTGCAAGGGAAGGAAGTCGTCTTCTAATTTGGTTAGTTAGTTAGGTGCCAGTATTATACGCCCACTCACTCCGCTGCCCGTGTATCGTGAGGTCCGCCTGTTCAGCAGGTAACACAAGATATTCAAAGATGGTCAGCAGATTCGGTATCTGGCAGTGGCTAAGTAAGGCGATATATCGGTATCAGCGCCAAGAGCGGCCCCTACGTTAGCAGTAGCCGGGAGGGGTGGAAACTCGAGTGATCGGGTCATGTACAAGATCACGGTACGGTAGTTTTTTTTCATATGTACCGTCATCTGTCTTTCTTTTTTTCTTTCACCATTTTTTTTTCACACTGGGCTAGCTAGTGTTCCCTAGATGCAAATTGCGGGTTTCCGGACCTGTGCGACGGGGTCACAAAGGATCCCAAAGACCATCTCGACCCCGAACGGTGGGGGAGAGAGCCATACGAGGAAGGGGGAGCTCCAACGCTAGGCGGCCCAATGGCATTTTTTCGCTCGAACCTTGTAAGTTTGCTTGTGCCCCGGAAGGCGCTCTCGGGAGACCTTCGTGGCGGGGGGGTAGCTCCGGTGGGGTAACTTGGGTTGTTGTTTTTTTCACCCGACTCTGAGTAGATGGATATGACACTCTAGGCTTTGGGATTGAGTAATGAAGATGTAAGCATACGATGGATATAGAGGAGAGTAAAAGTATCCGGTATGAGGCACCTGAAAATTTGAGTCCGAATTTACCACGGATGTTCAAACGCGCCACAATAATTTCCAAGATATCATGGATTGAATATTTTTCTCTTCGGGTACCTCATCCCCACTACCTGAATACATCCAGGCCCCCACCGTTATGCAGAATTGTAAGAGGAGAAAGGGGGGAAGAGCTAATGGTATGTTAACAATTTTAACCAATCAGCACACTCGCCACTTATCCAAGGAAATAATTCGTTTGGCAGTAGGTTCGCTAGCGTGAAAACCAATTGCGAGTGCTAGAACATGATCTATGAGGGGAACATGACTGAACTGTGGTGATTAAAATCTAAACAAATCTAACCGTACAGCTCAGGGCTTAGTGCTATAACGTGCCCATTAAAACTTCTGCGAATCTTGAAAACATTTTGAGGGGTTCTCATGTATATTAAATATTGACAACTTGTGATTCGGGAGTTGGTCAGTCATAACCGCGAAAACGCGTCTTCCCAGGCACAAGAAATCCCAGACTTCACGTCTTTTGATGGGGCTGCACATGAACGCATCAACCACCCTGTGCTCAAGGCTGCTAGCGAGTCTCTACCACCACCACCACCACCTCCTCCTCCTCCTCCCCCTCAATCCCAACAGTTATTGCCGTCACCTCCGAAATCATCACCATCGCGTCTTTACCTCTGCCTTTTCCTCTGCTTGCGTTTCAAACATGCCTGTAGGTAGCCCCAAACGCAGGCGCTCCGCGGACAGTTCTGCTGCACCACCTACCAAACGGAAGGTCCAATCTGCTACTACTCGTAAAGTACCCCACCACCTATCGTAACATTTCGGCACTTTTGGCACATTAACAAAATTATTTTTATTTTTATTGGAATTGGGAACATCTAGTCTAATATTTCTCTATCATTTTTTTTATCTCTTACAGAAGCGACTGTGGTAAACTTCTTCAAACCTGCCTCCAAAAAGGAGCCCGAACATACTACTTGGAAGGTTGTCGATGACACATTGCTCGTTGGGACATATTTCAATCGGGCCTCGCCGAATAAGACTAAACCGGCTGCGCCTGATGAAAAAAGACGGGTTGCTGGGTTCGATCTGGTAAGGGGAACTGTCTTTCCTTTCTTTCTTTCTTTTTCTTGCGTTTCTTCAACATTTTTTGGGCGGGTGGTGTGCTCGAACGGCGAAGGGGAACTCATGCACTGTTGGGTCTAGCTAACGGCCGATGCCACCATGTGCGGGATCAACTTTTTTATTATTTTTAGGATTCTACACTGATCATGACAGAATCAGGGAATGTGTTTGCTAAGAGCGCCACAGACTGGAAATGGTGGGATTCATGCGTTCCAGACACCTTGAGGAGACTTCATCGTGATGGGTACGACTACTACGCCCCTCCCTACGCTAGTCAAACTATCGCTAGGTGACGGTGGTGGTTACTGACCTGTGCGTTTGTATTTAGATATGTTGTCGTTATATTCACGAACCAGGGTGCTCTCAAGCAGCCAAAAAAAGAGAGCACTAATCTCACAAAGTTTAAACTCAAAGTTGCTGCTGTGCTAGACTCACTCGATATTCCGCTCACGGTCTATGCTGCGACTGCAAATGATAGATATCGTAAGCCTAGAGTGGGCATGTGGGAAGAGATGGTCGACGATTACGATCTGGACGTACACGGTGTAGACCTGGATGCGTCGTACCTGATCGGAGATGCCGCGGGGAGAGATGGTGATCACTCTGACAGTGACAGGTTTGTCTGAGCGCCAGCCCCCCCAAGCTCAATTATTATTTTCCCAGGGTGTCGGTTTTTTCTCCCCTTAAATTATTTATCATTCATCCTAATGATATGCCGTGAGGATCGTGTTTTAAATTGCCAGGTGGATGCAGATAGCAACTCGATCCAACGGAAACTGACCGATTGGAATGTTTTACAGACACTGGGCTGCCAATGTCGGCATAGGGTTTCGTACCCCCGAGGAGTTCTTCCTAGGCGAGACGCCAAAGCCCATGACCCACCGGTTCGACCCTTTGAAGTATATCAAGAGTGAAACTCAAACCCTAGGTAAGTTTCTAATTATGGAATTGGCTATCACTTCCTCAAATGGAATAGTTAACAGGCTCTCGTGAAGCATTCACCAAATCCAGCAAGCAAGAGGTTGTCCTGTTTGTGGGGTCTCCTGGAGCAGGAAAGTCGACGTTTTACAGACGGAACCTTGAACCCTTGGGCTTTGAGCGAGTTAACCAGGATGCTCTAAAGACGAAGGATAAGTGCCTTAAGGTTGCTGGTTCTCTGCTGGAAGATGGCAAGAGCGTCACAGTCGGTCAGTTCTCAATTGGTTTTTATATTCCTTACTTTTTCGTTCCCCGCTGCACCATCTCTCTTTTTTGTTACTTCCGCATCGACATGTTGATATGTATATCGAATGCACGAGCACTGTATATATCTGTTATCGATGTCTCATATTTTGCGACCATCGCATGCATGTGATATTCTGCCAAGATTGGGACCAGATAAAGTCCGGGTTTGAAATCGATATAGCTGACGGCATCCCGATTTATAGATAATACAAATGCCGACGCTACTACGCGAGCAGCATGGATATCGCTAGCGAAGAAACATAAAGTCCCAATACGATGTGTCCACTTTATTGCGCCAACGGACCTTTGCCAACATAATGACGCTGTGCGCGCCTTTGGGGGAGAATTGGTACCTTATTTTCCCACCCTTGTCTTCACTTCGGGTTGCCGCTATTATCAATCCAGAATTATTAATACCCCTGCTCCGGATTCCTCTTTTTTTCTTTCTTTTTTCCTCTTTTCTTTTGGCATAGAAAATTTTTCACTGACAAGAGCGAAACGGGATGAACGTCGTGATTTGGTCATTCATAGGTCAACCCTGAGAAACGCACAATCCTTCCAAAGATAGCTTTCACGGGTTTTACCTCAAGGTTCATAGAGCCCCGCATTGATGAGGGATTTCACGACATGACGAGAGTTGAGTTCCAGGTTCGTGGGCCCAGATTATTTTGCCCCTTTTCTTTTTGTAATCAGTCACTTTTCCCCATCGGGACCGAGGGGCCTCCCACTCGCGTGTTCTCGCTATGGGGCATGGAACCGGAGCTGTGTAAGGCTTGAAGTGGAAAGTCGATGGATCTATGAACGAGCTAGTCGGGTTACATTAGCACAACGTTATTACCGAGCGCTGACGATAGCCGCAGTGGGAGGGCGGACATCCGGAATTGCAGATCTGGAAGAAGTATTGGACTTGAGAAGGGCTAAAGCGCCGTTTGCTTGTTCACTCACTTACCTACCTACCCGACATCTAGCGACCGGGGCGGCCCTATTGCAGTTTATCGTTACTTCCATTTCTTTTGTGCATAAATAAGGTACCAATGGGGGAGAAAGGTTGCTCTATTGCTACGTTACCGTGGTTTGATGGAAATGTTTTTACTTGACCAAATTTCTTTTAATGAGATACCTACGAATTCGGTTGCTTGCTGCAGTGCCACATTGACTTGGCCGCAGCATCCTGCCTGCTTCCCACTGGTAATTCGCTCAGACATGGGGGCGTGAGCTTTGTAGGACAAAGGCTCCAAGAACAGAGGAGCACTCCTATTGCCCGGACCAACACCCGGGTAGTATTTTCCAAGATACAATACTGTGCATCCATTTACCGTACCGCCGTACTATATTATCCGACTACGGGTAGAGTAGAGTTCAATTGAGTAATGCACTCTGCCACAGTGGCATTCCGTAGCTGTAGAGGGGGTAGATTAAGGCCCAATCGAATCAGAAGTAATCAACTCAACCCGATCCACTTCAACTCACCTCAACCGGATCGCCAAACCGAGGAAGCTTAGTAACGTTCTGTATATACACGCGGTGTACAGCTTACGCAGAAGTTGGAATTGAGGGGTGGGTGGATGGGTGGATGGCCTGTCAAGCACCACAAGAACCGGAAAAAATACAGAACTTGTCCCAGGCCATCTGTCCCCGAAAACTGGAGGGGTACACTTTGTGCTGGCGCTCAGACGCGCACAGATGGTTTGCCAAATACCTTGCGAATCCCTGTTTCCTGGTACTGTACTAATGGCCTGGGACAAGGACGATCATTTATTAGTTTTTTTTCTCTTTCTTCCAAATCTCTTGTTCCGCTTACAGTAGCGCAAGGTTGTTATTGAGGGCAGGGGTATCAATTAGTCTATGGAATAGTACCGGTAACCACCGCAGTACGGATACGGGAATTACCACTCCTGCTTCTGCTCGTCAAGTGCCGATATCTTCATCCAGTTTCGACAGAGACACAGACAGATGGAGCGCGAGCTGTTTACCCGACGCAGACAAATAAGGCACCTCAGAAGCAGGTACAGTCCAGTACCATACACTTTCGTCCGATAACATAGACTAGACCTACTCAAATCTACCCCCGGTCGCCGCACGGTACTGTAGTGTGGAACTTTCAAGCACGGTAAACACTTATATATATATACTACTCACCTACTGTTCCGGTACGGTACGTTGGGAATGAAGCACTTTATCTCTCTCACAGCACAGGCATAGAAAGCATAGATAGTGACAAAAATGGCTTGTTTTCGATTTTCAACACGCATTACGCGAGCTTTGCTGTTCACTTCGGTAGGCATTCGTTCCGGTGGAAGGGGTTTTGTACAGTACTCGTACAAAGTGCCAGGGAGATGTTTTCGTACGAGACAGGGGGTTATCTTACGGGTAAACACCGTTATAAAACAGGGCTGGCAGGGAATTATCGCAGGTACATCACGTCAATCCAGCGTCAACCATCCTGACTACACATACTGGCACCCGCCTGTGAAACATCCTCATGCGAAGGATAAGCTGGTAGGGTAGAGTGGAGGGGGTGTTGCTTGTATGATAGAGTAAAGCGTACCTGCGCTAGTTAGTCCCCAGTCATAATGTGAAATTCTCTAGCTATGTATCATACTTGGGTGTACAAGAACACATTACATGGTCCTGTTGAGAACTCTTTTTCCCTGTTGTTGTTTTTTTCGTTTACACTTTTATTTGGCCCCCGTTTAGCCAGTGGTCTGGCTAGTTGTGGTTCGGTCAGGTTTGGGGTCTGCTGTGGCGAGGGCGCGGTTTGGTGGGGGGGACGGAGAAGATTGACAGACAGATAGACAGGTAGGTAGGTGCCGGAGGGGCGGTAGGTACCGGCAGACGGACGGATGGATCTGGCAGTGCTATCATACGAATTGCTGTTTAGTACTATTAAGCGTTGTTTAGTTTAGTAATATAGTCGGACAAGGAATGGAGGAGGACAACGAATGGATGCTCCTGGGATCTTGCGTCAAAGAACAAATTTGGTAAGGCTGTTCGTCATACCCCTCATGTTCCTTATCCCCCCCTACTATGTTATATATCATGAGAAATTTTAAGGTTCCGGAGGCTCATGGCATTGTTCAGTGAGACGGCTTGGCCTCTGAGGATGCGAGTGAGAATTGAAGTCAGAGTTTTACAAGTGGAAAGAGAACCGATTGGGATGTTAGAGACGGAGGTGATGGGGGGGGGGGGGGGGGGGGTTTAAAATT
>Ga0307517_10000729_pt1 | contig 56739 bp, 59 predicted proteins | sample 23_EM_MG_FD_194515 | JGI IMG/M metagenome (GOLD analysis project Ga0307517, IMG submission 194515) | Populus trichocarpa ectomycorrhiza microbial communities from riparian zone in the Pacific Northwest, United States - 23_EM | ecosystem: Host-associated > Plants > Roots > Unclassified | place... | reverse complement strand
GCAGCACAATTGTTTTTTCTTCTTTGGCTGGATGTGACGTTGGTGTGATCTGCAACAAGGACTGAAGGGAGACCCTTAGGGAAAGCATGTGTGCGTTCTGACAAACAATTTTCTTATCTCTTGGTCTGTAACAGCGGCGAGAAACATGGGCATAAAGTTTCCCACCCCCCCCCACTTCTCTCATTCTATCACATCACACACACATTGCGCATCTATCACCCCCCCCCCCCCCCCCTATCACTCCAAGATTGAAATAACAACTTCATCCTCCACCTTCTCCTAGTCACCACCCCCATCAATTTACAGACAACCAATATCACCTTCGAAAGCAACGAGAAACGTCACACTAAGAACCACCAAAATGACCGGGCAGCCCTCCCTCTACGCCTTCCCCGATAATCCCACCCTCCAGCAAAACCTCTACCGCTACGTCCTCCAAGCTCAATCCGACGCCCTCGCGCGGCACCAAAAGTTCAAGGTTGCCGTCTCCGGCGGCTCCCTCCCCAAACTCCTCGCCTCGCCGGACCTCCTCGCAAGTCCGGACATCCACTGGGGCAAGTGGGAGATCTTCTTTGCGGACGAGCGGGCCGTGCCGCTCACGGACCCAGACAGCAACTACGCCCTGCTGGAGCAGGAACTCCTCAGCAAGATACCCAAGACGGCACCACAACCCACAGTATACCCCATCGACCCGGAGAAGCTCTCAGACACGCAGGACCTGGCAGATGCGTACGAGCATTCCCTGATCGGTTCCTTCGCGGCGAAGGACTCGGTCAAGCTGCCTATATTCGATCTTATGCTGCTGGGTTGCGGGCCCGATGGACACACCTGCTCACTCTTTCCCGGCCATGTACTACTGCGCGAGGAGATTGCCTGGGTCGCTGCTATCGAGGATTCACCGAAGCCGCCACCTAGGAGGATCACACTTACCTTACCGGTCGTCACGCACGCGCTCAAGATTGCCTTTGTCGCGACGGGTGCTGGGAAGCAGGAAGTTTTGAGGAAGATCTTTGACACAAATCCTGAGGCGGAGGGCGGGGAAGTATTGCCTTGTGCATTGGTGAATTTGGGTGGGGGTGACAAGGTTAGCTGGTTCTGCGATCACGCGGCGGTGGAGGGTGTCTCGTTCTCCAAGAAGAGTTCGCTATAGTTTCCTATATGGGTGTTGTGCTTCTTTCTTCTCCCGGCGGGGATTGAGTTGATTTGTTTGAAAACTAGGTAGTCCTGGGGTAACTTATTGGTGTGAATGGGAAGGATACGGGGGATTGTGATATCATAGTGTAGCTGGCTTGGTTTCGCCAAGCCCCCGTCATCAACTAGTCATTCATTAATATGGGTCTTTCCTCTTTCACGTCTTCCCTTCAAACCGGTGTTTTTCTAGATGGATAGATTGGATGGGTGGAAAAAGGGCGGAGGGGTCTCTAACAAATGCACAACGTTTGCTACTACTTCGCGATCGCGAGCTCCCCGATGATCAAATGTGAACGAAATTATCATCCCGGATTGTCAAATGAGAAATGCGCTTCATTGCTTATACAAGAAAACAAGAAATTGACCCCTGACGAAGTTGGACCATCTAATGACATAGATCATACCAACCTCTATGCCTACATGATAATGATAACGACTCGACTGAATCCTCAATATAGCAATTGCACACCTGCAGAATAAGATAAGCATTCATACTGGCATTACATGCATTATACAAGTACCAGGAATACCGAACCAGGACATTTTAGGCCCTCATCTAAGTTAGTATGGGCGCTTAGATCGTAGACAATTTGCCATAACAGGTACTGTACTCTACAAGTATCATACCCGGAAATATGTTTTCGCACAGTTAATCTAGGTTAGCCTGCGAAATAACCCCCTGTCCTGTCCGAAAACATAACTGTATTCCAGGGTGCTCTCCGTATTCGGGTGGCATTAACTTATGCCCAATACCGTAAAAAACCCCGAAACAATTTAAGAATACAAGTAACGCTATGATGAGACGTCTAGAATTCCCCCCTTCGGATTGGGGGGCGGGGGGGGGGGTGCAATCACAGCGAGAAGATTCTCTTTCAGCCCCCCTCACCAGAGACAAGGAAAAAGAAATGATTCGACAGAAACTTGCTGGGAGGGGCAACTCCTCCAACGTCCTAGCGAGACTCTTGGTTATTACGGTTATCATACGAGTATATTCTCAAAGGAGATATATAGGAACGCCTATCCCTTAGTCCGTCGGTGCGCCCAAGAAATCGGTGGAATATGTCTTAGTTTGAAACGCCAAGGAACACATTTCCAGTTAAGGAAGGACACTCTCCGAATGCCATTATTCCATTCCCAATTAAGGAAAAGTAAATCTCAGATCTCGTCACTTTCTTAACGAGATTTCTTGGGCGCAGCACCCGACGGACTATGGGATACTACCGTATTTTTTCGTGTTATACGGTTTTTTGCCAAGACCGGTTTTTGCCCAAGATTGGGCACACAACCCTTGCAGACGATCACTCAGCCGCATTGTTGTAGACTCCTGGAACCCACACCTTGGTTACTATGCTGGCTGGGGGGATTTGAGGGCCCATTTCAGACTCCACGCACCGGCTTGGCAAAAAACCGTAAAACACGAGAAAATACGGTACTCATAGTTGCCTAATGTTAAATCCTAAGGCTCTGGTTGACTCTTGGCCCGTACTGCACGCAATGGCAGTCCGGTTTACAAATGTCGGGCATTTATGAGTACAGACTGTGCAGTACCGTACACAAACGGCGGCCCTGTCGACTTAGACCAGCACCGGAGTTTCGTCGGATAATGTTCCTATCGTACTACCGGGCATCACGAGTCTCTCTCTCCAGGTGGTGTTCTTTTTATGAGCTCTTGGCATTAAGACCATCCCGCGGCTTATCTAACCTGAGCAGTCCGATAGTCTACTAGGGCCATAGTTAAGTCTGTCGGAGGCCACCGCCAAAGATGCCATTGAACTGCAGAACAAGGCCATCATCACCACAAGTGGTGGATAGGATAGCTCTGGAGAGCAGAGTTAGATCGCCTTCGATCCATCGGAACTATGATAGGAGGCAGGAGGTGCAATATGTTCGAGAGAGAGAGAAGGGAAAAATTGTATTGCTTGTGATCAGTTCCTGTCCAAACCCTCCACAATAGCCCTTCAGGCCGCCAATTTCACAAAGCTTATAATTATTCAATATTTACTTGGTGGTTACAGTTGGTAATAAAAAATAAAAATAAAAAAAGGGATAAAGGATCAGATTTACAAGTTTCCCAATTAAGAGAGAGTTGCCCTGATTAGGATTAAATCGCTTATGCAGCAGTTTTGCTTCTATTCATCCAATCATAATTGCTGAACGTGGACTGGATATGGGGGGGGGGAATCAAAAATCCATAAACTACAAATGAGCTAAGTTTGCCATGACCTTCCATCTACCACCTTATATATACATACATATACCGTATCATCTTGAATAAGAGAGAATGCCCCAGGTTGTCTAAACACTCCTTCTAAGTATCATTAGGTGGCGTTTTGCTTTGCTGGGACTTTCTCCCCCCCCACCATATTGATACGAAACACAGACGTCCTGGGCCAGTTCTCTCTTATTCGGCGCAATGTGGTATATGCCTAAGAGAACCTAGGACCAAACACCAAATATTAGAACAACATCTCTCTTTTTTTTTTTCCCTAGCAAAACCTAACCCCGATTCCACCCCCCCATCTCCAATGATACCACTAAATCTCCTCCTAATTATCCATCTCCTCTCGAAAATTGCTCTTGTGAATGTTCTTTCCCCGAACGTCCTAGAAAATGAATACCGGAAAAGAAAGAAAGAGAGAAGGAAACAAAGTGGGGGGCTTATTCACCCCCCATTTCCCGCCCTTCCTCCTCTAGGCAGCAGCAGTATATTATAATCAATTATCTAGCAGTACACGCAATACTCAATGTTACTTCTGGTCGCCCCGAGAGCTAGGAGGGGGTAGACCATGTTTAGTTTTCACCAAGCAGAGTGACTACCATATTTAAATTTATAATTACCAGAGCTCCCTTTACAAACAGGGCTCCAGGGGAATCCGTTCCAGTCATGAGCAGTTCATAGTATTCGTCTGAGAAAACCAATCTGGCCTAGTTTAGGACCATTGCTATCCACCACCTACCGTACTCCAGTTCCGAAAAGCCCTTCCCGCAATCTATCAAAAAACCACGAGCAATTCCGGACAACCATCTCAAGTCTCCCGACAGGCAATGACGGCATGAGCATGACGGCCGACGGGATAACAAATGTTCCGGTTCACATTCCGCCCCCACGTTGTACAGGTAAAACCTGGCCTCGACCGCAACGTACCCTGCATCCGATTACTGTGCTGCCACCCAGTTACTCCTCGAAAGGTCACGACTTCATTGAAGATCACTCGGAATATCGACTGCGATAGTATAATACCCAAGGGTGGGAGTTGATAGGCCAAAAGCACAACTACCTCAAACTCAGCAACGCCTTACGGAAAGAGGAAACTCGCGAGCGAGTGCGTATGCGTCAGGGCGCATAGCACACCATAAAGTCCACTATTCGAAAGGAATCGTGCAGGCGCGCACAGCAAACGCCGGCTTTAACGCTCTGGAGTGATTGACCCAGTCGGACGAATTGCTACCGCGGGCGTCTAGTTAAGCATGAATAATTCGGATCCTAGATCAGCTGGTGACGAGCTCTGGTGGTTCGGCCATTGCGTTTGAGAAAACTGTTGCTCCTTCTCGAGCAGAAATTGGGAAGAAAAGGCGTGGACGGCATCAGCAATAGTAGCGGAATAAGGCACAAAAAAGCTCACGTTCGCAAAATAAGTATCGTTTCTCGTAATTTTATTCCCTCCCGCTTGGGATATCCCGGATCTCAGATCACCACCAAGTCGCAAGGAAACAAATGGAAGTAAGAAGCAAAAGCTAACTTTACATGCCTAACAAATAGCAACGGCTCCCAGGTAGCCAACGCTGTCCAGCTACTATTCCCTACCCTTTATTCTAAGGTGAGAAATCCCCTCCAAGGAAGGTTCAATAGGGCTAATAGGGGTAAACCAGAAACCCAGCATGGGCGGCAGAGCAAACACGAAAATGAGATTCGAGCAAAACACTCCACCAAATGGGGGAAAATAGGAATGGGATAAAAATGAAACTAAGCAGGAAATAGAAAGCGGGTCGAGGGGAAGGGAGGGGTGGAGGGAAAGAGATCCAGAGCAAACAAAGGAAAGAGAACAAGCCCCAAAGAACTCCCGTCAAAACCACCCATACGTCCTGGACAACGCCGGAGGTCCCGGAACCATCTAATACCCTTATCAGAATCATAGCAAAGCCATAGTCGCAACCCCTCTCCTAGTAAACCTGTCCTCCCATACCACCACCAATCCCCATTCCCTGCTGTTGTTGCGCCCTTGCAGCTGCTTCCAACCTTGCTCTCTCCGCCCCTGCTTGCTGTTGACCTTGCATTATGCCTGCACGGAGTTGCTTTAGATCGGCGAACCACGGGTGTCTAAGAGCATCCTTGGCGCTGATTCTCATTTCGGGCCTCAATTGTAGCATTCGGCTCAACAGATCTAGGCCCATGGGGTCGATCTGCGGGAGGATCATACGAAGGTCCTGGGTCGCGTAGATGTGGAAATTATTCCTGTACTCTGGGTACTGTGAGATTCCAGGCCAAGAGCGCTCAGAGGGGGTTCCCATGAGACGGAAAATCTTCTGCAATTGGTCCTCATTGGTGGTCCCGGGGAAGAGCGGTCTTCCGGTATACATTTCAGCCATAATGCATCCTGCGGACCAGATATCTATACTTGTGTTGTATGTTCTGGAGCCAAGGAGGACATCAGGCGCACGATACCACAAAGTTACAACTTCATTTGAAAAGGTGTTAACCGGAATACCAAAGGCCCTAGCAAGGCCAAAATCGGCAAGTTTGAGCATCCCTTTGTTATTGATGAGAAGGTTCTGCGGCTTCAAATCCCTGTGCAAAACGCGGTTATCGTGGCAAAAAGCAATCCCCTGGAGGAGTTGGTGCATGAAGGACTTGATCGTAACGTAGTCAAGAGCCCCGCGGTCCCCACGATGATCCATGTACTTCTTAAGATCTCGGTCCATGAATTCGAAAACGAGCATAAGCTTCGATTCGGTGTGTATCACATCGTGGAGCGAGACTATGTTTTCGTGCTTAAGTTCTTTCATCAAACTGATTTCACGAATCGCGGTTGAAGGTGTTCCCTCCTCGCTGTCGAGGTGGATCTCCTTTAAAGCTACCAATTCTCCAGTTTGCCGATTCCTTCCTTTAAATACCTAAGTGTGGATCCCTAATTAGTTTTGTTGGAAACTTTTGTAACATAATGAGGACACGAAAGCGGACACGAAGACGCGAATCTTACCGTCGCATATGTCCCCTCGCCCAGTTTCTCCAGCTGCTGGAAAGAGCTCGGATGGCGTTTACCGGTTTGGTCCATAGTAACTACTTCAACAGGTGCGCTAGGGCTCTTTTGCTCTGGAGTAATCTTCCTACTCTTTCGAAACCTTTCTTCGCGATCTTCTCGGTCTGTTTCTGCTTCCGCTTCTGAGAAAATTGAATCACCTTCCTCGTCTTCTGTGTCCTCCCTGCTGCTCTCTGAAGCGGGGGTTGGTGGACTAAAGGGTGAGCCGACGTCCAGGCGTTTGGGTGGAAAGTGCTGACGCTTAGCAGAGGTAAACCTAGGATCCCAGAGAAGGGAGGCGGCGGTACAAAGTATTTCCTGCGGGCCTAGGTGATTTGTGTGGAGATGATTCTGTTGTCGTAAGTGTTCAGAGTGTTGTTGCGGATTCGGCAGGTCGGAATGTGACGCCAGCGGGTCTATTTTTGGGGGCACAACGACTACGGGGGTTCTCGAGGGGGAGAAAAATCGGAACAACACACCCACAGTTGAGCAGACCAACGAAAGCAGTGTGTCGGTTTGTGCCAGTGGCAAACGAGCCAAAGAGTTATAAGAGACGAGGGGGAAAGAAGAAAGAAAGGGTGGCTTAAACGTCCAGAGTAGATTGTAGATATCCTTATCCGAAAGGGAAGAAGAAGCAGTATGATAGATGAATGGCGAGCTAATGGTTATCAATAGCGGGGGTGGGTGGAGGGAGAGGTTGAAGTTGTTTCAAGCTCAGAAGAAACGAGAGGTGAATCATAACTTACAAAAACCCTAGTGTTCGCACTCGCTGGCGCTAACTTACAGTTCGCAGCTGGGGTTTGGGGGTCCCGGCTGAAGATGGGTGCAGAAAATTATTTTCATAAATTACTCAGGTTACCGTAACAGTCTGCCTTCTCCCCGATGGAGGGCTGTCCGACACTATACGTTATGCTGCTGTCATTTATGAGACTTTTTGTGTATCTAACCCCTTAAACCTCACGATAATTGAGTACTTTTTCTCTAGAAGCGCTGTACACTATCCCGACGTTCTGCATCTTCACACCGGGCGCCCTGCATATATCATACCCTCGCTTTTCCACCACCACCAGCGGTCGCGGAAAACAGCCACCGCCACTGAATTGACAAAGAATCCCATGATTCTTTCAAAATTGCTATTCCCCCCCCCCCGTGTAAGATATTTATCCCAACCTCTGTCACTCTGTCCCCTCGAATCTCATGTATTTGGGGGAAACTTACGTAAGAGGCGTTTTGCCCAATGTTTTGCCCTTGATTTCCCACTCCTGGCCAATCCAGCCACTTCATACAAGACACGAATCTTGCATGCATCGAAGATCGGCTAATAACTGGGACGACGGCTCATTTCTTGGCTCGTTTGGAGTCATATTTTCTCACTCGTACGAATCTTTAGCCTACGGGTCCTGATTGAGTTTGTGCGCTGGCGGAAGCTATGATTTAGCAAACCTTTGCGTCTTGGGGTTCTCGACCATGCACTTTCCATGTGTTGCTTGATTGGCCGATAATGTCGTTATTCCCGGTAACAATAAAACCCAGATTGCTATTACTCGTGTGCTAGGCTCGTAATTTTCTGACGTTTGTGAACACAACTGCTATTGCATATGGGCAAAAAATCGACCAGAGCCTCAGGATTTTGGTGCATGCAATAGCAGCCGTGTTCACAAACGTCAGAAAATTACGAGTACAATGTGGTAAGATGCATGCGAACGATGATATTTCACTGTTACTAAGATGTAAGGCCTACAGTTGATAAAGTAGGTGGGAGGTTCTGGATGCAGATTTGCCATTGTATCATAAACAGGGCTTCAACTACTCGAGTAGTGTGACACCAGCCTAATGTGGTGGGACTGTTTTACTTCTTCTGAGATAACTGCCCAGACACATGGGTTGTAATCATTTACTAACCAAGAACAGTTAAAAAAGCGACCTTGACAATGAAATCCGTCACCCCTTAAAAAGCCTCAGAAATTCAAGAGACTAGTTCCTGAGCAATTAGGACACTGGGAACCAATCTATAGCCTCAGGTTTCTAAATGAATTCTCTTCTTCTGTCCATGTCTTAGGCTCCAGCTTTTTGGGAGGATCCAGGTTACTGTTCTCAATGGGCGCTACTATGGGCTTATACAGTTCCGCCCAATTGTTTTTCTTCGCTCCTTTACATCGTGGAGAGTCCACCTTATAGTGCGGCAAAATCAATGTCTCCTCGACCTCTGGTTGGCTCGTTCACTTCAGCTCTCCCTTAGCAATCCCCGGCTCCATTCCGACTCCCACGAGAACTTACAGTGGTCATAGTTACTATAAAGTCCGTCCCCTTGAATTTCTGTCACTACTCCTAACTTTAGACAACTGTACAAGAGCTTTGGGGACCAACCGTCTGTACAGTTTAAGCCCCCATTCCAGTGCCAAACGTGTAGGACGAGTGTAGGAGCGAGAGATCCAGCTATTGCAGCAAAACTCTCCTTCCGGAGAAGGCACAAATCCTGATATCATACGGAGCAGGCTTAAGGAATCAAGTATTCAGTCTCACATAGCGCCTGGAGACCTACTAGCACGGATTTATGAAGGTACGATACACTACCAGTGTGGGCAGTCCAGGAGCCTTCTCGTATATACCAATACTTGGTCTCCTAAATGATTAGGTATACGGATTTCCCTTGATTTGAACTCTCTTTACCTGACCTATTAGTCATTGCATTGTCTGTATCTCACACTCATCTTTTCTTCTCAACCCTTTCACAGACACAAATGTAGAAACTAGGCAAATAACCGTGGCTAAAATTAGAATAAATTCTACTATAAAGAGCAAGAAGGTCATCAAAGGCCTCTCTCGTACTCTCTATTCATCCCCTTCTCCTACCAAACTTGCCTATATACCCCACCCCCCTCGTTCAAATCTACCAATAGGGCTAAGCCAGTCCACTTCTCTCTCCCTCTTCACCCCCGGCATAATTCTTGTGATTCAGGCCGATTCAGACCCCGATGGATTGAGCTCAGATCCGAAACCTCTAGCACCGCTTCATTCTTAGGGACTGAGCATCCTATGTCATTTCCTGCCGAAAAGGCCCCTCGAGAAAACATCCTATAGTCGTCCCAGTCCCGGTTTCCTTAGGGTTGTTTCCAGACACCTATTGCAGCTGGCAGAAGAATCCACTTGTCCTTTTGATCCACGCTTCCAGGAGCCCGCTTCGTATTGATCAGGAGGATGTTCTTGGGGTTCTTACGGCTGACACAAGCAGACCTAGCTTCTCACTTTTCTCTTCAGAGCAGTGTCCCACAGTCCATAAATCCCCACTCCCCCGCCTGCAGTTCAAGAGTGCCCCTCTTATCGCCCTGGGATAATCCACCTCTGGCACAAAACCGGCATCTCCTACCACCTTAGAATCCTGGAACAACTCGAAGCCCAAGACATCCTCGCAAGAACTGGATACAGCCTTGGCGAACCATACGCAAAAGAACTTATAGTTCTTCTCCCGGGTGTTGGCTACTCAAAGGGTTGTTGGAGCTGTGAGCGCTGTGAGCAACTACGTTCGCCGGAGATAAATGGTATCGACATTATGGTAGACTACAGAGATTCCAGGGGTATAGACAAAGCTCCTTTCGCAATACCGAGTGCCAAACAAGTATGTTTTGTGGGATATCCCCCCATTTTTGTGGGCTATGGCTGATAAGCAGATATCGGTCTAGAAAGTTGGCACATGCTCAGCTCATTGCCCCGCGATGAAGGGGTGTTGTAAATGGGATCCTGACAAGCAAAGGAGCAAGCAAAGGGGTGCCCCTGCCATCCAGTAAACACATTTCGTGTTCGTGGGTGATAATAACCTATTTGGGCCTGCGGAATGAATGGGCATCTCAAAGGAGCTCATACACTCTCACTCGCGGGAATTACTAGTAGTAGTATTGAAACACGGTTCAATTGTCAAGCGGTATACCGGAAACATGTACGTGCGAGAGATACTTAGGAACACTTCATTTTAATCTCGGAGGGCCAGGAAGGCCTACTATTTATACAGTGAAACATCAACATATATCCGCAGTAGGAAAGAAGATAAGGAAACAATATGGAAGACAAGAGAAAACAAGTGAGAACAGAATTGCATAACTAGTCGACTGATTGGGCGGTAACATGAGGGACAAAGTCAAATGTAGTAAGTCTAACTCAGAAAGTAGAAAACTGGAACCAAGGGTGATTCTGGGCGAATGACCGGCTTTATCGTACTCTAATGCGTAGACAGTGCATATCCGAAAGCCTAATTCCAACAGGTATCTTGTTTTCCCCTCTCTTTCTCTCTAGTGATGCCAAAGCGCCGGCTTTTGATGCATCTTCGTAAAACTTGGGACAACATGCAGTTCTTTCCGTGATTAAAACTAGAACATGGTGAGCCGGTGAAGGTGTCACCATCCTAGGTCCCATGGCAGAACTCAAAAAAAAAAAAGGTTATTCTACGGATAGACAAAACTGCCGTAGCAGCAGCACCTAGCCTAAAATGCAGCCCTACCCCGTACAATCCATTCCTTGCGTTATCGTAAATACGGAGGGTTCGAACTTATTCCGGCCAAAGATCCACGCCTGCCGCCCCAAGAGATGGTCGCCAATCCCGAAAATTTCTAGAATCATAAAAACTTGGATACGGTAGTTGGGCCCTGCGGGATGTAGTTAGAAATTCCCTTCTCCGGAAAGTTGGCCCAAGAACAGCGAAAACACGGCCCCCTTCCTCCTCCGAGACGGAGAAAAAAACAAAAATTGCCAGGCCTTACTGGGAAAGGAAAGCCCAACGACATGCACAGGGTTCAATTATTCAAGTCTTTGCCCTACCGATACCAAGTCCTTTCTTCTATTGGACGTTGGAAACATATTTTAAAGAGATTACGATACGTTACGCCTACTGGGCAGCAGGATAGACTAAACACCTCCAGGAAGTCTGTTCTTCTAAATTACTGGACTCTGCAATGGGTCGGCTTAGGAGGTGGCAGTGTGCTCGAGCATATGCCACCGTCAGCCTTGACAAGTCACCATACTAGTCTCTCTTCCAAATAATAAATAGGTTCAGACAGACGCTATTGTATTCAATTAATTCAACCTTTAAACATCAAGAGTATTCACCACGCTAGTCCCCAATGCATTTGGCGAATGATTTCTTTGGTTAAGAAATACATTAAGGGATTCAAGCAGGAAAAAACGAGAAAATGAAATCCGTTACCCTATATCTGCCGTTCGTTCATCACCCTATCAACCGAAAGACAGGGGGGAAAAAAGTACATGAAAAAAACAAAGAAAGAAACTTTTTATTTGAAGAAGGAAAAGTAAACCATTAAGCTTAGTCAACCTCCTCCATCGAGCTCTCAGGGACCGCTGAAGATTCGGCGGCCGGAGCTGCCTCGGCCTCAGGCTCCTCCTCCTCCTCCTCATCCTCATCCTTCTCCTCAATTTGGAGACCAAGCGAGATGAGGCGGTTGACGCGCTGAGCAAAGGCATTGGGCTCCTCGAGAGTAAAGCCAGAAGTCAACATCGCAGTCTCGTATAAGAGGGTGGCAATACTAGCGACAGCCTTGGAGCCACCTTCCTCCTCAGCCTTGTCCTTCAAGGCCTTAATAATAGGTGATTTAGGAGAAATTTCAAAGGTCTTCTTGGAAGCCATGTATGAGCTCATTGATGTATCTAGGTCGATTAAAGTCAGAGCATGTCAAGAGTAAACACCGAAAAGAGTTGAGCTTACCACGCAGAGCTTGTGACTTCATGATACGCTCCATATTGGCAGACCAGCCAAACTGACCAGTACGGATGGCAGCAGGGGCATCAACTAACTTGTGGGAAACGACAACCTTCTCGACCTTCTCACCGAGAACCTCCTTGAGAGTCTTAGCCAGTCCCTCGAAGGCCTTCTCCTCCTCCTCACGCTGCTTCTTCTCCTCTTCGGTCTCCTCAAGCTCGAAGTCCTTGGTGATATCAACCAATTTCTTGCCATCAAATTCCTTGAGTTGAGTCATAGCGTACTCATCAATGGGGTCGACCAAAAAGAGAACCTCGAAGTCCTTGGCTTTAAGAGCGTCCAAGAAGGGAGACTTGGAAACTGCCTTCAAAGACTCGCCAGTGATGTAGTACATCTGCTTTTGATGCTCGGGCATGCGGGTAACGTAGTCAGTCAAAGATGTGGCATCATCCCCGCTCTTAGTAGAGTTGAAGCGGAGAAGCTTGGCAAGGGCAGGACGGTTTTGGGCATCCTCGTGAATCCCAAGCTTAATGTTTTTGCTAAAGGCAGTGTAGAACTTGTCGAACTGCTCGCGGTCCTCGGAGATCTCGTTGAACATTTCAAGAGTCTTCTTGACAATGTTTTTCTTGATAACCTTCAAGATCTTGTTCTGTTGGAGAGTCTCACGAGACAAGTTGAGTGGGAGATCTTCAGAATCGACAACTCCCTTGATGAAACCAAGCCATTCCGGAATCAAATCAGTACAGTCGTCAGTAATGAACACACGGCGGACGTAAAGCTTGATGTTGTTCTTGGAGCGTTTGGTCTCGAACAGGTCGAAAGGAGCACGCTTAGGGACGAAAAGGATGGCACGGAACTCAAGTTGACCCTCAACCGAGAAATGCTTGACAGCAAGGTGGTCTTCCCAATCGTTGGATAAGGACTTGTAGAAGCTGGCATACTCCTCAGTAGTGATGTCAGAAGGATTACGAGTCCAGATGGGTTTTGTTTTGTTCAACTCCTCTTCCTCTTCCTTGGTTTCCTTCACCTTCTTGGTTTTCTTCTCCTTTTTCTCTTCTTCTTCATCAACCTACGCGAAGGTTAGATATATATAAACAATAACATGGAACAACTAAACAAACCTCTTCAATCTTGGGCTTCTTGTCATCGCCCTCCTCTGCCTTCTCTTCCTCCTCGTCCTCATCAGGAACCTCCCTCTCAACCTCCTTAGTAATGTGGAGGAAGATGGGGTATGAAATGAACTCGGAGTGCTTCTTCACGATCTCCTTAATCTTAGACTCCTCGAGATACTCTTGCAGACCATCCTTGATATGAAGTACGATCTTGGTACCACGCTTGATTCTCTCCCCGGACTCATCTAGTTTGATAGTAAAGGAGCCGCCAGCAGCAGACTCCCAGATGTATTGTTCTAAGATTGGGTCAGCTATTGAAAAGAAAAAAACAGTAAAGCACCAAGTGAGGAGCTAACCATCTTCGTTCGACTTGGTAACAACCTCAACCTTGTCGGCAACAAGATATGCGGAGTAGAAACCAACACCAAATTGACCAATCATAGAGATATCAGCACCTGCGGACAGGGCCTCCATGAATTGTTTGGTGCCAGATCGAGCAATGGTACCAAGATTGTTTACCAAATCAGACTTAGTGAAGCCGATACCGGTATCGAGACTGGATACCCAAAATGACAATCAGCAACCTGAAGAAACTTCCATAGATATCAGGGAGCATGCATTGTAAGAGTCTTAGCCTCCTTGTTAGGGACAATGTGTATTTTCAGATCCTTCTCCTCATCCAAGGCACACGGGTCGGAGAGAGAAATGTAGCGAATCTTGTCCAAAGCGTCCGAGGCATTGGAGATCAATTCTCGGAGGAAAATCTCTAAATCAAATGGTAAGTTTGTGAAAAACAGAGAAAACCCAGACTCGAAAGCCGTACCTTTATTTGAGTATACAGTGTTGATAATGAGGGAGAGCAACTGAGAGATCTCAGCTTGAAATTCGAAAGTTTCAGCCATGGCAATGGTTGTTTGTTATCTGCCGACTGATACCGAGTTAGCATATTAAACCCCCAAAACATTTAAGGAAAACAGGTAGATGAATCTCCGGTCATGCCCACACAAAGCAGTAAGATGCCCATCGAGAAGAAGCAAATAAATTGGATAAGGTAAAGAGTGCGGGGTGAGTAATAGCATACCTTCTCGGGTCTATGAATCTCTAAAGGTGCAAGGAAACAGAGAGGCGAATCAGGAGATGCGAGGAAGATTGGTTGAGCTCTGAGAAAAGTCGGGAGTGTTTTTCTAGACGATGAATATTCTGAGGAAGAGAGAGGAAGAGGAGAGAAGTTAGGAGAAGCAGTGGTGAATTTAGAGGGGGAGTCCTGGTGCCAAGACTCGTGGGCACCGCACATTCTAGTAGTTTCCACACCCTCCAACAAAGCCGCAAAAACGGGGTACAAGGGATAGCCCCGCCAAATAAAGCCCCGCTGCAAAGAAACTCAAAGAACCAGAGAAGGTGCTGGAATTACTCTGATTGGAGCGGCCCTCCACTCTTTCCCCTGATTGTGCAAAATCTCGTCTCAATCTGTGATATTTTTTCGTTATTCAATGTCGCTACAAAATACGATTTCCGACTATTTATTGAGAGGCTCTTCAGCCTCATAAACTTATATAACCGCCGCCAGACACTTGTACTTTACCGGCAGTACCAGTGGAGCCTTCCGCCCCCCGCCCCCCTCCCAACCTCTACAGGTTTCTATAAGTTTCTAAAACCTCTCTGCGTGCTCAGCTCTCTAACGGCTCAGAACCCAGGCAGCAGTAGAGGAGTGCCGCCTAGATAGTAGCCTTACAGCCCCCCCGATTCTCGGAAGTTGCCAAAAGGATATGGGTACCGGTGTGGTTACTGCAAAGCAACTGGATGCCCAAAGCCGAACTCTGGGGGTGAGCATTTGACCAGTGGCAGGCACCCTACCGTAACTTCATCATCACCACCATTCTCGTTCCCTAATTAGTTTCTCCACTACCGGTACAATAACCCGCCCCCACCAGTACACCAGATTCTACCGTTTACAGTGCAAACCTCCAACTTTTCAAGTTGTTTCGTGACACATTTGATCGTCGATCCACATTTTACATCAAAATTTAATGTGCTATTTTTCCTATGATAGGTCCGCAACACAACCAGAAGCCATTCAACCACAAACACCCCGCCCTGTTAAAAAATTAGCTATTGTAACAAGAATATCAAGGCGTGAGAAAGATATTGCAGTTTTGAAACTTGTGTGAACTTCTAAAATCCAAGATTTTTAAAATAAGTACCGTTTTATATGAGTTGCCATATAAATTTCAGGAGCCAGATTTCCAAACCAGTCTACCCGAATACACAAGTGATCCCATAGCAGGAGATCCTCGGCAGGTTTGGATAGAAACCTGGAATGCCCCGAAGGGTCTATTAGACATCTCGACCATGTAAGGTCGGGAGGGTGGGTCTAAACGGCATCACAGCGGAGCAAGCTCAAAATCTGAGTGTCCCGGCTGATGTTTCCCTTAATCCCATTGAAATTTTACATACGTTGCAGGTATTATAGATAGCATAGTCTTTTCTTGTATCGTGCGAAATACGAGCAAGGGTGGCCAAAGGCCACGGAGTAGCCCCGCGGCACAGCTTTTAGTATGATATGAGCAATGCCCTAGTAGTAACATTAACTTGATCCTTCATAATTGAACTGAGGGCAGGGGGGCTCCGTTACTAGTACTGCACTTATCCAAGTTCTCTTCCACTTCACAGCCAAGTCGAGCACAGCGAAACTTGTGTCCGATGGTGATGTCGCACTACAAATAAACCAACAATACGGGCTTGGAAGGGTCCTTTAAACAGAGATAGCACCCACCCCTAGCCCTTTCCAATGCTCCCGAACCCCTTACTGATATAATCTCTGGGGTCTTGGAAGGATCACATGTTTCGGGCTCCGAGTACTCGAGTACAACTACTCGTACCGGACCGCGGCTAGTATGATAGATTTCCCAAGCGACACTATCTTTCCTCAAGCCCTTAGATATAGCAGTTGAAATATCAGGTGCTCACCCGAAATCATTGGATAAATATTTCGAGTGATCTCTTATGATCTGTATGTGACACAGGGCGGGAGGAAAATCGCTGGGTATCATCCATCCTATGATACCAGCAACGTAGAGTTGAAGGTTGGGTCGTAACAATAAACTAGAACGAAGTTTCACAAAAAAAACTCAGTTAGCCCAGCAGCATCTTTTGTAACTATTATGGGGACAATTCTGATAAGTAATGGAATAGAGCGTTACTGAGCAGAGCATTTGAAAACTGATGATATCGGAGGCGGACGCAGAGGTCTTGATGAAAGAAGAGAGGGTAACCGATAATTCTCACAAATTTAGCCGTGAGCTGGGATGGCCTTTGGTCTCTTTTTGTTTTTTTCTCTCTCTTCAATCCCTGGAGTCTTTTGGCCAGCAGGCAATTTTCTTTCGGAAACCTTCTTCCTTCTGACACAACAGCCTCTCTCACTTCACCCACCTCCATCCTCGCCGCTTTCCACCTTTCGCCTCCTTTCCGTAAGTAAATCTGTCTCTAAGTACAACCATTTTTCAACTCCACAGGAAAGATCGCTAACTCTCTTCATTGTTACCCTCGACTAGCCTTTGACCCTGGTGGATTGTTGCACCCTACGATTTCTTTGCCTTATCTCAATCTTTTCCCTCACCAACATCCTCACGTATCACACGCTTAATCAACGACGAAACGACAAACGACAGAAAAAAACAACCAGAAATCATCATGTCCGGTGAAGCGTGGCTATACCTTCTGGCAGTATTATTAAATGCTGTCAACCTATTTCTCCAAGTTTTCTTTACCATAATGTTCGTGCACATATCAAGTTGCCACCCACCTCTTGAACCGATGAGGCTCCTCCTTTCCGTTGTTGTTCGGACGCTGACGTCTTGGTTGAGTTTAGGTACTCGGACCTTGAATGCGATTACATCAACCCCATTGATCTTTGCAACCGCCTCAACACCTACATCGTTCCCGAAGCCGCTGTCCACGCTTTCCTTACGGCTTTATTCTTGATCAATGGGTACTGGCTAGCTCTACTACTCAATCTACCACTCGTCGTATTTAATGTTAAGAAGTAAGCACTTTCTTTGTTTGTTTTTTTATGGAGTTTCTTCCTTTTTATTTTTTCCTGGGGTCCATGCCCCTATGACGTGGTCGGTCGTCGTTGTGGGGCAGGATTTAAAAGTGTTTTAAACACTCTCTTTTCCTTTCAATACTTAGCTAATTTATCGAGTAGGATCCTAGACAATGCTCATCTCCTGGATGCTACGGAGATCTTCCGAACATTGAACAAACATAAGAAAGTAAATATCCAGTCTATCATACTCAACCTCCTGTTCATCCGCTAACCAGCCCCACGTTGGATTTAGGAATCTTTCATTAAACTCGGTTTTCACCTTGTCATGTTCTTCTTCTACCTATACAGCATGATAGTTGCTCTCATCAGAGACGAGACCAACTAAGACGAATGAGAAGCACTTCTTACTCAGGCTGTCTGGGATACGTTTCAACGGAGTCGGGGTCAGGCTGTTGGAGTGTTGGGCTGTGTAAGAGGCGCATTTTAAATTAGAGGTCTTGAGATTTTAGTGTGCCGTTTACGCAGAGTCGGAGGACTGGTTGGGACTTTGAGACAAGAAAGTGTGTACTATGTGACATCCTTTCACATTTTACAAGTGGGTGGAAGAGTTAGGAGCTGTGGCGGCGGTTGTGGTGGTGGTGGTGGTGGTGGTGGTGGTGGTGATTGCTCGCCGGGTGCTTTCCGAGGTTACCGCTATCATACTTATGTATAGATCTTACCCCTTTTTTTTCCATCTTTTCAGCTATTGTTCTTGGTTCCTTTTCCAGCTCTGGTATTTCTTTTTTTCCCCTTTTTTCCCTCTGCTTCCCATTCTATTATCGAGCGATCCTTTTTTCTCCCTCGTTTCTTTGATTTCCCCATCTTCAGGATTTCTGCGTGGTTTGCATCGAGGTAAGGAGTGGTTTTTCATGATACTCACGGAATTCGGATGAAATGGTTTTCGCTTTTTTTCCCATTTTCTTTCCACTCATTTTTTGGGTCGTTCGGGATGGTAATTGGAAGGACAGTGGGCTGGCGCGGGGAAGGACATAATGCTCTGTTATGTACGATGAAAGCATAATTCGTAGTTCATATACGATCACTCGCCAACCTGATAGGCATCGGACCGAGCCCGCTGCTGTGAATCCAGCGTGCTAACACTTGAATCATTGGAGGCCTAATTCTAGTCTGGGTGGTTTCGCCTATGTTCGGAGCTCCAATGTCTAATTATCCGTCTAGTAACTCCGCAGGACCGAGGGCCAACATGGGATGATGAAATCCCCTAGCTATGAGTTTCTCATCGTATGCAAAGAATAGAGGATAATGGACCGCATGGCTCTGTGTCATGGCGGTTGCTGCAGATCCCCCAAGTTTGAGTATGATGACTTCCAGCTCGGGCCGCAGAGTGAGTACCGATGAACCTCGTGTCCTCCAAAGAAGGGGGTTTAAAAACTTGGGCAAAATGATCGCGGCAGGGATCGAACCTGCAATCTCTTGATTTCAAGTGAAGTCGTAGTCAAGCGCCTTGCCATTGGGCCACGCGACCTATACAAACACCTGCCAAAGAAATATTTTATTCACGCGAATGACTCAAATAACCCCACCACCAACCACAGCCACAACCCAGCTCGGCCCCGCTAAAAACAAACTATCATAAAAACGCGTCAACCCACCTACCACTGCAACCAAGCACCAAATGTCTGATTCAGACCTACCACCACCGGCGTCAACAGGACCAGACCCAGACCCGGACCTAGATATAGCAAAACAAGAAGAAGACAAACAACAATCAGAAGAGTTAGTGGAAAGCATTCGCGCGACCGCCCTCCGCAACATCTTCACCGCAGCCCTCGATCGCAGCATAAAAACCTGCTCATATGAGAACTTCGCCGCATGCTTCCCGACCCCTGCGCGACGCGCGCCGGAAGTTCTTAGGAATGCCTGGGAGCAGATGTGCGGGTTTTGGGAGAGTAGTGCTAAAGTTATACACCCGTGCTGCTGCTTCCCCTCGTGGAGTGGGGGAAAGGGATGAACGAAAAGAGAAGTGGTAGCTAATGCGAAGGGGAGATATAGAGAGAATACGAAACAATCCTAAAAGAACGAAATGTAGCCTCTGGTCTGAATGCTCTTGACGAATTAACCAAAGAAGCGGAAGAGCGTAGGGCGAAAGCTGCGCCCGGAGAGGTTGCTGTTTCGTATTTACCCCCCCCCCCCCTCACTTCCCCTTTTGCTCTGCTTTCCTTTTCCTTCCTTCTACGATGATGATATGTACTTATCTACAAGATAGCCCATCAACGCTACCACCAGCGACTATTCTCACGGCACAGCTCACGCCCTTACTGCTGGCTGCGCAGAAGGAAGTTGCGGGCAAGATCGAGGTCGTGCAGGGGAGCAATACCGAGTTGATGGGGAAGATTGAGGCCCAGAGACGAGAGATTGGGGAGTTGGTTAAACTGTTGGAGGGAAGGTTGGGCATGCTGGATGGAGCTGTGGAGGTGGTTGTGGCTGGGAGGAAGGAGGTTGTTGGGGAGGAGATCACGGGGGATTGACTCGATTGAGTGTTGTTTTAGCTTTGATTTTTCTACTGGGCTATGTACATGTACGGTTTTTTCCGTGCAATTGTTTGAGTAGGTGGGAGGTAGGTAGTTAATGGTTCCCGTCGTGAGTTCTTGTTCATAGGTACCCATAGCAGTCTACCGTGCCATCCACCCAGAGAAGGGACGAGGTCTACGGGATGATACTGAAGACATGTGACAACCCCCCATCGCCAAGCTCCTCTCGACAACTTTAATTCTGAGCCTCATCTCCCCCCGCTCCCATAAGGTGAATCGATCATCTCATCCCCCCCCGATGCCGAAACGTAAATTCCCGCCTGTTCGCAGTAACAAGCGAAAGAAGAAGGTACGCGCACATATCACCACCGCCACCAATCCCTCAAACCACGGTAGAGTACGGTACGGTACAAGCCCTAAGCTAATCTACGGAACCGGCACGGTAGCTCCCAGAGACTTCTGAGGAATTCCTTGACGGTTAGTGAGGTTCTTGCATGCGTTATCCTTTGCGGGAACTAATATGTACCAATGATGGGGCGGGAGCTGCAGCTGGTATCGAATTGGAGGAGTCCGGGGATCGGTGGAGGGCTGGGGATAAGGTTAAGGTATGCCGAGTGTGTATCTGTGGTGTTGTAATTCGGAAGGGGTGGAATTGACATTTGTGGGATGGATGGATGGTGGGTACGCTGCTAGGCTGGGAGGTTTTACTTTCAGGCTATAGAAAGTTATGAGGCCGCGTTGCAGAGGAATTCGAGGTCTTTTGATGCAACTTATAATAGGTAATTCAATTCAATTCACCTGCTGGTAGTTAAAAGAGGCCCGGTCACTCACTCGATCACTCCAGAGCACGCTTGTTATACCAGCTAGCACAGCATCCAAATTTGCTTTCCACTCCTTCAAGCGTGGCCTCGAAATCACTCTTAGAGAAGGCGGTACAAGGTCATCGGGAATGCCTAGTTTTGAATCCCGAGAATCAGGATGCCTTATTGTGAGTCCTTTCTCCAATATAATCAAGTTTGGTAATTTCCGCCAAGGGCTAACTGGATACAATAGTAACACGGGGCAAGTACTCTGCAGCCTCGCCGAAGTCCTAGTTGAGTATAGGAACGCACCTGTCGAAGCGCGGTCCGAAGCTTTAAACTTTCTGTGCGAAGCGGTGGAGATATTCCAGAGATGTCTTCAGGTCCAGGAATCCCAGTACGCCTCATCCGGCCAAGGGAACAGCAACGACGCCGGAGATGAAGGAGACACCAACATGGATGTTGACGAGCCCCCAGGCAGACCCGAGAATCCCATCCCCAGTAGGGGGGGTCAGGAGGATGAGCAGATGAGTGAAGGTTCTGGGAGCGACGACACACAATGGGTGATCGTGCAGACTCCCGTAACGTTGACTCAAATTCTAGACACGGCACTTGCTCAGCTAGAGGCATGTGCGTCATTGCTCCCACTCTGCGCGGTTGAGAACCGGGGAGGAAAGCCCTTGCCCTGGGCGCAGTCCATGGGCGAAACGCTGCTGTCGTTAAAGATAATCCCACTATCTCAAGAGACAGGGCGAGAGCAGGAAGCTGCGCTTGCCAGAGCCAACTTCGGGGTATCGCTCGGAGAAGCTAGTTTTAGAGCAGGCTTGACTGACCTCGCTGGATGGGAAGCAGCTGTCCACTTAGCCTTTCCGAATTCCGAAGGCACGACCGAAGATTTTCAGGAATTATGCGATAGAGCCGATGCCCATATTCAACTTGCTTCCGCCGCCGCAGAGAAGGGGGAGGAGGGGGAGGAGGGGGAGGAGGGGGAGGAGGCTGTGGCAATTTTTGCTTGGAGGCATTACGCGTTTGCTGCTAAAAGCCTGTCTGCGGCGGCCAAGCTTGAGCCGGCCAAATCCGAGATTCACATTGCGAGAGGGGACGTAGAAATCTTAAGGGCCAAGTTGGGTATCCCCGCTGCGGCGAAGAGCAGAGATGTCTTAGCCAAGAATGCGGGCGTTTACTATCGTGGGGCCAAGAGGCTCGAAGGCGATATGAGGATTAGAATTGAGGCCGCAGTTAAAGAGGCTATGGTGGCGTTCGAGGGCGGGGATGGAGGCGAGCTGTTGAAAGAGATTGAAATGGGCTCCGTCGTCAAAGAAGTTGTAGTGGAGGCAGTAGATGAGGGTTTATTTAACGCAGAGTGGTTGGCCAGAGTTGGCTTATGAAGGATACGGTGCTTTGTTCATTCATTCCTTCGCATGTACGGTAAAGGTTATGATCTTGGGGGTGTTCACGATGGTTTGGCCTTCTTGAAGTACCTGCGTGGAATGGTATGGTACACATGACCTTTAGCTGCAGCACGCGACATGTTAGCTCGGTGTGTCTTGATCGAGTGAATGAACAAAAAGTTGTTTCTTTTATGCTACCATGAAGTGGTATTGGCATTGATATTTCTTGAGTTACGGTATCACGAGATTCTATGCACATCCCCCCCGCCCCGCCTCGTCTATATTTTTCGCAACCAACCCCCCCGTGTTAAATATCCCTGTGAGCCGATAATCATCACGCCCGTACCATGAAAGAATCCCGGGCAAGTTCGGGGCTGGGAGCCCTCCCTTCCCCTATCACTCCAGACACTCACCCATTCCACCATCCATGGGCTGCTATGATGCTCCCGGCTATCGTCTGCCCGCAACCTCTCTCCCACCTTTTTAATCTACAGTATGATACTGGTATCACCAAACACCTTTTTTTCCTATCTATCTACCGGCATCTTCAACCCATGTCCTTCGCACCCTCTCTCGTTTGGTTTACGCTTCTCACTTCCCTTATTGGGCCAGGAAACTGGGTTGCAAGACACTTTATCCATAAACTCTTTAGGAAGGGGGGCTTTTTCGGGGCTTTCATATCCCTTCCGGCCCACTCACCCACCCTCTTCACCGCAAATACACCTCCACATCACAATACCTCTCTATTACCGGTGCCGTTGAATCGGTCGTGCAAATCCTTACGGTTCCGAGGCTGAGTTGGTTAATGAGAGAGAGGTTCTTAGTGAATCTTTGCATAGAGGCAGAATACAGTACCACTATCCACATGTATCTACCGGTCCACCATGGAACGGTCTGACAGTCTTACCCACTGCTGCAAAGGTGTGCGGGCAAGGCTCACACAAAACCAAACCGTAGCATTGACTAGTGTGGATGGAGAGAGGGGGGTCCTCCCTTCACCCCTCATGGTGTCTCTCATAATACACCTGTTTTAGCCCTTTCTGCGCTCTACTCGAGTAGAAGATAAACGCATTCCGCTGGCCGAAGACCCGAGAAACCAGAGTCAGAGAAAAGGCAAACCATGAAACCTTGGGGTGAAGTGTCAGGCTAATTTGATTTGTTTTACGTTCGTGCACACACTACAGCGCATTGCCACATCCCCCAAGGTGCTTCAAACCATAACTAAGACAGTTTAGGAAAGAGTCTAGTTACGGTTACGGAGAAGAAGGATGAAATGGGGAAAAAAAAGATGGGATATGATGGCATTGTGCCAGAAGCCCGGGATTTCTTCTCGCTAAAGGAATGACTTATCCTTGACATATTGCATGTTGGCAACTTGGCGGCCTGTCGCTCTACCTCCGGTTTTCCCCTGCTGTGCTGGGGACCCTGGTAGTCAATGGCGAGGCTGCCGGTAGCAAATGACCTTTTTTATTTTGTCACTTCTCCTCAGAAGATGATCATGTAGCAGCCCAAGACACCCTTATTTCTACTTGGCATTTGTGCTAACCTACCTTCTAGTAAGCAAGCCCTACTGCACTCGAATAGCTCAGCCAATCAATCCCTTAGAGAGATCACCTAATAATTTCTTTATAGTCTACACCTTCCCTCCCTCCCAGCCTACGATACCTGCCCCACTCCCTCCTCCAATCCACCCTAAGATCAAAATTAAATTGCGCCCACCTATACATTCACCACCGCTATTTCTTTGTTGTTGCTATTGCTTTGAAAGTTTAACTCGCCCGCGACAAATACGGTACCCTGGCCGTGCCGACAACCCTACCAATAGTTCTCACTTACCCCACAATTCATTTGCTTTTTTACGATACCATATGATACCTGCTTTTTTTGGGCGGGGGGCAGCACATAGCATAATAAGCCGTCCTCAAGCCGCTAACCAAAGGAAGGTGCCACTCGGGATCCGCCGTAGGTTGGTGGGATAGCATATAATTGCTAGAACTTCCCTAAAAGAAACGAATCGAGCCCGTTAGGTAGTGAAGAAAAGGTGCATAGAAACGCTTCCGCACTCACTCGCGGGGCACACATTGGGAGTTACACCCAGTCAGCAACCGGCCCACGTTGGGTAACGTCAACGGTCTACTGCTACTATTACTACCGCAATTACTACTACAACTGCCGTTGTGTCCTAACAAGAGTACCACCTACACCAACGCTACCATCAACCAATACCAAACAATTGGATCTAGCAGGAAAAGGGAGTAGGGAGATGTCGGATGTTAACTACCCTCACACCCCCGACGGAGGGCCCGGTCTCGGCACCGCCGGCTTCATGCCGCACTCCGACCCCCACCAGCACCGCTATTCCGAAAGCTACTACAATACCTTACTCAACGCCTCCAGTCCCCCAATCCCCACCAGCCCACCTAGCTACAACGACATCTCCCTGCCGCCGGCGCGCTTCAAAATCTCCCCGCGGGAGGAGGAAGGGAAAGAGCAATTACCAGCCTACAGTTGCTCCCTCCACCGCGAAGCCATATTTCAACAAAAGATGGAATTGAGCAGTCCTTTCGATCGGGCGGGCGTGCGCAAGTGGGCAAAGGTGTATGCAGTCTTACACGGGACACTGCTGAAGCTGCATAAGCCGAAGCGTATCTCGTTTTTTGCGAGCAGGGCGCCAAAGGGGGTGGACGAGCGGGAGGAGAGCGGAGGCAGCAGTGGCAGCAACGAAATAGTGGGCCGGAGGCCGGCGGGGTATCGTCCCGGGGAGCTGATCGGTTGTTATACACTACAGTTGGCGGAGGTGGGGGTCGCAGCGGATTATAAAAAGTAGGGTGCATATCAATCCCCGAATCTGTATACCATTTCCACATGCTAACTATGGGAAACTGAAGGAGGCATTTCGTGATCCGCCTGCGCGCGCAGACAGAGCAATTCTTACTATCTGCGAAAAGAGTAGAGGTATTCCTAGACTGGCTGGAGGCGTTAAGCGCAAGTGTAGATCTCTCGTCATCCCTCGAGGAGCGGTCGTTACCGCGGTATCAGACCTTGCCAAGGCGGCGGCGACGGAGACAACCACACCCTCCCACCGCTGCAAGCATAACCACCACTACCACCCCCGGTACCGCCGCCACTGCCACTGCTCCAGCGACACGAGCATCCCTCTCCCCCCGTTCAAGCATTGGCCCGCAATCAATAATAGAAACAGATCTCCACTGCATCCTAACCTCCCCGCAAACCAGCACTCCCACCTCCATCACTTCCACCTCCATCACCCGTCCCGCACCAATAACGACCACATCCCCCAACAATCAACAGCCCCAAATACCCTCGGGTAAATGGTCCCCCCCACGCATCCTAACCGCTGAAGCAAACATACGCTATGCCCGCCGCTGCATGGCAGTGCTCTGTGGCGACTCGCCCAGACAGAGCAACTACGTGGTGCAGGACGGGAAGCGGTACAAAATTGTCTGGGAGAGGCGGGAGATGGTGCTCGACGAGAAGATTTGTGCGGGCCTGCCGAGGTATGAGGATGTGGTGGGGCCGGCCGGTCTTTCGATGGCCTAATATTTTTTATGTTTCTTTTGCTCACTTTCGTTTAAGCTTTATGCCATGGTGCGTTGGGAGTTTTTGCTTTTGCTTGTGTTTTTGGGGTGGAGTTTTTTGTTTGTGGAGGGAGTTTTCTGCATTTTTTGTTTTTTTAATTGATGAATGCATGGATGGGGGAGGAAAGCGGGTGTTAAGTCGAGGGCCGGATGTGCAAAGTGCCGTCCCTCCCCCAGCCTGTGCACCCACCCCGGCACCTATTCAATCTAATACCTACAGCCCAACACTCCCAACGCTATTTCCTTCACCCTAAAAATCACATTCCCTCACTCGCCACTTCCTTTTTTCCTTCTTGCTTCACTCTCTAGCACTTTATGTACTCATATTCACACACGATGCTCGAGCACAACACAACTTAATAAAACATGATTCACCGCCATACCCATCCTATGCTTACATCCAAACATCATACACAACACATGCCCCATACATACAAACATACATGCATAAATACATACATACAAGTAAACAAAAATAAATATTTTTTCCCTCTCTTCAAAGTTGTTAGTTAACACCAGCCCTCGAAAAGAAAATGAAGAAAGAAAGGCTCTGCCGCTAGTTAGTTAGATGATCAAATTTAATGGAAGTGTTAGGATGAATGGATGGATGGCTGGGTCGAGAGTGGTGAGTAATAAGAAATGCCGCTGGATGAGATGGAAAATGAAATATAAAAAATAAATAAAAGCACCGTACCCGCTCCAAAACAAAGCCATTCCTAAGCTTTTATTTTTATTTCTCCCCTTTTTTGTTTCGCCAACCTGCCCTCCCTTGACCGTTGTCATATCCCTAGGTAGTGAAAAAGAAAGAAAAAAGGTCACAAAGAAGGAAAAGACAGAAAAAGGGAAGGAAAGAAAGGACAAGAACGAGAAAAGATATAATTATAAGATAATAATAGAGGGAAATAAAGCTCCCGCTCAGCAGAAGGAAGTGTCAACAATCCTCACCAGACTTCTCCCCCAACTTCCTCTCCGCATCAGCCAGTTTACCCTTCGTATCTTCCAGCTCCTTCTTCAATTGCTTGATATAATCGATCGCCATTTCAACGGTGCTGGCTTTACTCGCCTGTCCCGCGCTTGCATTACCTCCCCCTCCTCCTCCTCCACCGCCACCGGAACTATTCTGCTTCTCCCCTCCACCTCCTTCGTCGGAATTACTCCCCCCACCAGGAGTGCTCTTTTGTGGCAACAAAGAGGCGATCTCAGCGAGGGCGTTATTGATCCTGTTTCGACGGCCCTGCTCAGCGATTTTATGTGATGTTCGTTTCGAGGTTAGGTTCGTTGAGAGGTCGGCTGGATAGGAGAGGCCTAATTGCTTGTGCGTGCCCTCAACGATGTTTTGGTAGTTGGATTTTAGGAGGAGGGCGGACGCTTCGGGGGTCATGCCTGGATGGGAAGAATGTGAGGTTAGTGGGGGTCTGTCTATAGTGGACTATAGGGTGACGATCGGTAGACAGAAGAAGGGTTCGCTTTCCCCGTTATGGGAAACGAATGGGATTTAGCAGCGCAGCTTGAAGGAAATCTTCATTTGTAGTAAAAGGTACCAGTACCCGCGCAGGATGCGCAGGCGGTTTTCCTTGGTAAAATTTCCTCCTTCCATACTACACACCAAGGGGAAGGAGGGGGGAAGAGGAATAAGAGCCCGGTTTGGAAACTCACCCGAGGGTAATAAAGGTTTGATACTTGGCGAAATCTTGGGTTGTAGCCCAGGACTCGAGCTAACGCTCCCCCGTTTTCCTCCGCGCCCACTGGCCCCACTTTTGCTAACCTTTTGTTTGTTAAGGACACTGCTCGGCGTCTGTATGGTTATCGGACTTTCATGCATAGACCCCGATGAAATGCTACCACTTGATGAGGGCGCCGGCTTCAATGACGGTGCCCCACTAGTTCCAATAGTGGGCGTTGGTTGATCATCCCCACCAAGACGCGGGGACGCCATCATCGAAGACATTCCCCCACCCCCCGCCTCACCATCATTCCTGGAAACTGGGGGAGCATCGGCCATTACCCTCTCGACGTCGCCGTTCAGGAAATCGGAAGTCTCCATAGCTATTGGTGGGATGTCTTCTGTCGGCAGATTCGTCTTCGTCAACTTCATTAGTGACGCGGGGGTTGCCGGCGCTCCAGGCGTTGTTGAGGTGGACGACCCATCGTCCGATCGACCGTTCTGCGGGGATCGAGAATTGCCATTTCGAGGCGGTGGGGGCGCCATCAGGACCTCTGGCAGTGGCTCTGGAGATACTGATTCGTTTGATGAGGCATCTCTGCTAGATTGGAATCCAGTCTGCTCCCGACCCCGGCATTGAGATGCAGTTTGCTGGGCGGTCGTGGGGGTTGGGGGCTGTTTCGAAAGTGCATTCGCGAGCTCTGGGGTTGCGGCCAAGGGTGCTGGCAACTTCTTCCTTTGCGCCTTCATACTTGGCGACTCCCGAACCACCCGAGCGGGATTGCGGGACGTGGTCGATTTTCGTCGGCCTGTGCTTCCCCGCTTATTAATATTTGGTGAATCAACCGGATCAATCGGAGATGTTGATTGGGAATGAGTGCGCATCATATGTGGATTGGGCATATGAGTCCTATGAGGGTGAGCATCGAGGGCAGGAGAGGTCAAAGGGCTGAAGTAGCCGGGTATCGCGAATTCAGGAACCTGGTGTACAAAGTTGGTGTCCAGAGGAGTGACCGCGGGTGAAACCAAAGGCGTAAATATCATCTACCAACGTTAGTAACCCAATTAAAGATTGCTAGGATAGGCAAGGGTGCAGAATCACACCTGCTCATCTCTTAAGCCATTATACCTGTCCATCATGATATCCGATTGCGACCCCATATGCGAGCACGAGCCATGCGGAAGGCCAGTCTGGAGGTCGATGCTGGAAGGGGTAGGAGGGATCATCCCACCCGGCTGCATCATGTGTTGGCGAGCCAGCATCTGCGCATGGTGTTGTTGCTGCTGGTGGTGGTGCTGTTGGTGGTGATGGTGATGATGTGAATGCTGCTGCTGCGGTGTCTGCAACGAATGCAAATCATGAAACTGCATATCCAGCATATCCTCCGAACTCAACAAACCCGTTGCATCCAGTGGGCCACCCACATCATTTGAATGTCCGTTCGTCCGAAGCTCGTCGGCATTCGTAAAGCCGGAATCCATGGCCGAATGGTCGTCTTGTGTACCCGTGGTGTCGAATGGCGAAGACATGCTCAACTGAATGTTGTTGAAGTCGAATAGGCTTGAAAAGTCCTCAGTAGCATTACCTCCTGATCCGCCCGAGGTCGGTGAGACCTGGTGGTGGTGAGACCACAGTGAAGTGCCATCGTTGTTCATAATATCGCTCGGCCTCTTGTCAAGACTGAGTCGTTCCTTGTTAGGTTATCGGAGAGTGGTGTTTTTGGAGTGAAAACGTGGGAGGGAAGTGGCAGGTAAAAAGGTTGGCCGCAGGTGGGGCTAGAAGAGCGGGAAGGGATAGGACAACGGGGAGCGCAGGAGGCAAACCCGGATATTTAGAGAAGTGGCTGGCCCGGGGATAGCAGCGTCCTCGGGGAAATGATGGAGAGAAGAGGAAGGAAAAGAAGTAGTTGGGCCCGCGTGTGGGCCGCAGGCGGGTGTTAGGAATAAGCAACTCCGTAGCCGTATCTCTTTCCCTCAGACGGCGAAATATGGGGTTTCCAGCAGAAAATCTATTTAAGCCAGGTTTCTTTCTTTCCTTTTTTCCTCTTTCTTTCCTTTTTCTTTTTTTCTCTCTTCCTTCTCCCTTCTTCACCCAAGGTTACCGTAAATTAGCGCCTTGTGAGCAAAGCTTGATAGGCTCGAGTCGAACAATATTACCTGAAGCGAGGTCCAGAGGGTTCTTTAAAGTGAATAAGTAAAAAATAGATGTGTATATAAAAAGGCGGGTGTGTATCTCAGACTGTCGATATGGATGTAAAATATTGGCACAAATACCGGTATGTTGCGGCCATTATTTGTACCGCTACCGGTTGCTAAAAAGCGGTGTGCTCGAAGGGATTGAGAGGTGAAGTGAACGGGGGTGGGGGAAAGGTTATGAGAAGAGAGAAAAGACATACAGCCGGGATCGGGTGATTATCAACTGTGATTGGTCAAGTTTTCAACAACTTCTCCCCTCCTAAATGGCTTCGCCTAGGCTTGAAAAGTATTCCCCCACCATCACGAAATGGCAAGCACTTTGCCATTCGCAATACACGACTTGTAAGCCGTTGGTACAATATAGTGCATACATAGACCGGTAGACTGATACAGTAGGCACTGGACAGTTCAGAAATACCTAGACCGGCCTTCTTTCCCCATTCCCCCTCATGCTCATGAGACCATTGGTAGGTTCACACAAGTGTTATGAACGACAAACAACTTCCCATGATGGGATGTCTTCCATAATATATTCCTGCCGTGGCCTAGGCACCGACGCTTTTTCTTCGTTTACGGTAGCGGCATTGTCTCCATAGTACCGCACTTGCACACAGCACTTGACAGCCTTGAATGCACGGCATTTTCATCATCCACCCGTCCATCTCCCCAAACTTGGCAAATCGTGTCTTTTTGCCAGCTTCGGTACCGCAGAAATTCTCCGGAGATGGTTCAGACTACAGTATACAGCCCCCTGTGGTGATTTTAGAGGGAAACATTCAGTGTATGATTAACACGCCGCTCTCATGTCCCCTACCGCTATGGTTGAAAATAAGAAAAAGAAAGGAAAAGAAAAAAGGATTATCAGTGGGAACTTTCCCATCCTGATCGCGTGAGCAGTTTCTTCTTATTCTTGAAGAGAGGGGAAAAGAAGGAAAAAAAGGCAAGACCCTACAAGATATGCTTACGAGCGCCCTCTCATCCATGAAAATTTCCAGATTTGATGATCAAGGGAATCAATCTGAGATATTTCTATGGCTCGAAGCCTGTAGATCGTCGCAACTCGCCCCGGGCAAAAAGCACCATAGTACTCGAGTATCATACCCGAAAACAGGGGGGTATATTTCGTATTGGCGCCCGAATACCCACAGATTCATTACCATATATTTCTCTTTCATCCCTGCTTTCGGGTACTTCTTACCTGCAAGTAACTTATTGAAGGAAACATGATCTCCAACCACAACCACCAGTATCATTGCACGCCAGAAAAATAATGCCATGGTCCCCGCAGTCCATGACCGCCAAGTCTCACGGACGCCAATCGTGGGGGCACACCGCAGGAAAGCCACTACCCAAAAATATTAAAAGTGGAGCAACTGAACACAACTGTGTGGTAAGGTTAGTCTACCGTAGTTATTCTCTCTACAGTAGAAACTCTAAAAACCCTCTCACTTCCCTTTTTAGCCGATGGTAGACGTCGATAGATGAAGTAGCGGAATGTGACGAAAGATCTGCCTAGCCATAAGGAATCCAAGGGGAAGCGAACCCAGTGAGAACCCGGAAGGGTCCGATTAATCAAGTGCAATCCTAAATCACTAACTCTTAGCTAGAGGGGGAGGGTTGTCGAATCATCGTCTGTGTTTCTAAAAGCGCAGTTTACCGAAGAGCAGCCATTAAGAGCACGTACCACCTCGAGACCTCCACACTCACAATATCATACCACACCCGTTGATTCCGCAGTTTTCCTGGGCCCTGTTACCGTAGGGAGACAAGAAAAGAAAAGAAAAGAAAGAGACGGAACAATCCAGGGATTACATGCTAGTCAACAACGACATTGAAACCTCATCGGGAGTGGGGAACAGACTCGCAAAAATCCAATCCCGAACCGCCTCATGTCACGTTAACACATTCTCACTTCTCACAAAACTACTGATCTGTCACTAACCAACACCCCTTCGTTGATTGACTCTTGACCTCTCTTTCGAAATCCCCGTGATCGGTTATAAGTTGCTTGACTCTCAAAGCTGACCGCAAAATCCCCCTATTTTTTTACTTCATACCCCACGAAAGGCCGCTTTCCCAGCATCGTGGGAGAGTACATCCCTACCCCGGTCGATTAACAGTTGTCGTTCAATCGACCAATAGGGTGCTCACATGGCTAGCACTCGCACTACCTATTGGCCAATAAGATCCGACGGGTCTGTATCCAGCAAGCGGGACAGGGGGTCGATCCGACATTTGGGAATCGGGAATGTGTGATGAAAAAATTTAAGGGAGCCAACCAAGGACAAGCCTGGTGACAGTTTGAATGGTTCAAAAGGAACAAGGCAGAGGAGCTAATATTGCAAGCGCAGATTCATAAAAAAAGGCTTGACACTAATACGGTAGTAGTTCTGGTGCCTCTCACTTCGCAAGATTTCTCGATGATTCAAAAGACTCTCTCATTAGTTCCGATGTCCTAAGGGGTTCATCCACGACAGCAGGGCCCCGAGGGGAAGATGAGAACGACGCCTCACACTCCAGCAGTCTCTGTTGAAACGAAGGAGAAGGGGGGCTTCCTGATATTCGCAACTTATCTCAGCCCGAGCAGCCAAGCTATCCCAATGCTCTCCAAGGGCTGTAAAGGTCCTGAACCGAAACTTTTCTCAAGCCCGCTTCCTAATTTAGTAGGGATCGATGGTGATTACTTGACTCACAAGCGCCTCTGTTCATTAGATATCGTGTTTTGTTCTTAAATAAGCCAAAGGCTCATGGATAATCACGCACAGGAGTACAAGGTCCTGAAAATTTTTGCGCTGCAGATGCCAGGAAAAATAGTGGATACACTCCTCTCGACCCCCCACAGATATTCGAGAAGATTTGATGTGTTCCTTGCAGTTAAGGGAATCCGTGGGATGTAATTGCTTGGAACACACCACGACCTGCGCGTTATGGAGCCCACCCCCGCGATTTGGATCACCTGAATTCACCGCAGGACCTATCCAAGCGATCCAAACACTCGTGGCAGGCAAGAAGAACAATACCCCAAAACAGGGATTCGCAAAAAAATATGTGCCAAAAAAATCCGTGAGTGTCTGAGCGCCCATGCAAACTCCCGCGCACCTGTTTCTGGATACTGCTTCCTGCTACGAGTACCATAAGGACCACCTCCTTTTAAAGTACAAGTGCCAGGGGAGGTGCAAGGCGGGGACTATTTTTCTGGTCAACTACAGTACCCTCGTCTCGCACGAAAACATTTTCCCCGTTACATGTACTTGTAACCCTTATTGATAGTGCAACCATTCTCGAGTAACCCGAGCTAAGACAGGAAAATGATCCCATTGTGGCGTAATATGACCAAGACTGGTGCTTCCCATAACGCCAGATCCTCATAGCGAGGGCGGGAATCGACCACACCTGATGGAGAAACAGCATATGACCAGGATTGTGATCAAAATGCGTTGGCTGATAAAAAATTTTCATCCCAGTATTTGTGGGGAAGGGCTGTCAAGCCATCAAGCCATCAGAAGGTCGGAGCACTCATCCCAGGCAAGAAGTACCGTAAGATATCTGTGCGTGTCTGAGGGCCCATACGGTACAAAAGAATACCCCCCTTTTTTTCGGGTACCGTACTGATACTCACAGTGTCGAAGAACTGCTATTACACAGCACTAGGGTTTGGCCTTTATGCTTATGCAATAGTGCGGTCGCACTCCAATATCCCAGATGGCCAAAAATCCAGAGACTCTGTCTGGTGTAGCGGGTGGTCCGAGACAACAGGTCAGGTTTGGCACAAAGTAACCTAGAACTCCTGGAGGTTCATACGGGACAGCGAGGTGCCCGGATAATCGAGATCTAGGATAGCGGGGTGTTACAATACTGTAGCCCTCTTTTTTTTTTTAAAAAAAAAGCACTTCGATATTAGGAGTGCTTCTCGTTTAGGACAAGTACCAGAGGGCCCATCCTGCAGTGACATAGCCTCAATTTCCCTCCAGTCAAACTGCGGTACTATGATACGGTAGTAACGCCATGAATGGTAATAATCCAACAACTGTATATTGTACAACGCCTCCCACAGGTATGGGGGGGACTCTGGTTGGTTGTGATCTCGGGGATTCCTGATTGGTCGTCAGGCCGATGCTGCGCGGCTGCGGCGGATCCTGTTAACAGTTGTCGAGCATTCAATGACTTTTGTGGAACGTTTCCTGCTCTTCGGGCGGGGAAATGAGCAAGGGACTGGTTCTCCCCAAAACCTGGGTTTCTGGGAGATGAGAGTCACGGGGTTGGGATTTGGGCCAAGTCATGTAAGGGACGGGTGGGCTAGCCGCATATAAACGTTAGGACTCTGAGTACTGCGAGATAATAGAGATAGGAGAATCAGAGATTTTCTTCGGAGCAACCTATTTTGAGAATACCTTGGAATTACTCGAGTAATGCCCCGCACTCCCCGGACCCACGATCCCGTAAATGCCGCAGTCCCGTACGATAAGGACCCATGAAAGTATATAAAAAAAGCCAACGTCCCGATACCCCCGAGCCATCAGGGTACGAGGCCTGCTAGAATTCGGCAGCTTTTGTGTTTGTAACTTGATTCCTAAAGGTGCTCAACGGACCAGGGGAATATCGAACCGTGGGGGATGTAAGCTAGGCTATCCAGCTCCGAGCCGATATGATAGGGATCGTAAAGAAAAGGGGGGAGGCCCTTATGTGGCTGAGAGTTTGATGGAGTGGTATGATATCAACTCACCAGGATCTCACCCGTCGTCGCAACAACCTCCTCAGTAAGGGCCCGTTTACCTATAGACGTCCGTCTAAAAGCCTAAAACGATGCCCACCGTTAAGCGGGGCTTGACAGTGGGGGAGTGTGCGCCAGAGTAGATAGCGTTTGGCTAGAGTTGGCAACGGAACTTTTTGACCATCTAGCTACAAGAATCTAGGACCGTGGGAAATTTGTCAAACACTTTCGCGCTGCTTGCCAGATAACGCTGGAGACGCCACCGTCTAGTACAACCACGATTACAAATTTAATTTTTAGAAAGAGACAGACAGTTGAATGTAGGTAAAGAAAACAGAATTGTCACACACCCAGCTAATATACTGTCTAGTATATAACTGAAAGCCCGTTTACATAACTGACTTTCTCCGACCGTCGGCACTGCCTCTGGTTGCTAGACGGCCGTCTATAGGTAAACGGGCCCTAAGAGGACTTTATCAACCATCATAAGAAGTCACTCGCATCTTGAGCCTAAATTACGTGCATAACGCTAAAGATGGGAAGGCTAACGTAACCCACAAACTCCGGGGCCAGGGAGCTTACCAGAAATACTATAATACATAGGAGCCAGAGGATTTGACATCTGGACCTAATCTTAGAGAAAAGTATACATACGAGACTAGGACAAATTTATGAAAAAAATACCCTCCTAAATGCGCGAGTATGCAAACAGAGTACGGGCAGCCGGGACTCTATCTAGAGAGTTCACTGTAGGCTCGTAATATGAACAAAGACTACACTCGGAGAAAAGATTGTAATTTGCAGCTAGTGCACTATCACTATAATTAGGGGACCGCTTCAATGCCACTTAGCTGAGCAGGGACATACTGACACTGAGTGTTAGCAGTTCTCAGGAGCAATCTCTCTGGACAAGTCCTACAGAATACTCGAATACCTGATCCTCATTCAACCCAAAATAACCCAAGGAAATGACCTAGAATCCCTGAATCATACCCTCCCCTGGGATATAAATGCGTCATCAGCGGATCCGGAAAGGTCCTATAGGGGTCAACCGTATCAACGAGCCCGATGACAAAAGGCTGGGTGGCCAAAGGTGCCTTTTTTTTTGACGCCTACTACATCCATCTCCCCGCGGTTAGTCTAACTCCTAACCTCCCGTGCGAATAGTGTCAACTACCAGCCCGCTGACCATCGGGAGACTAGGACGGTCGATAGTGCTTTATATATACTCTTTTCGAGTTTCTACAATGGAGAAGTTGCCGGGGTTTTCTTTTGGCTCTCTGGGGGCACGAAAATGAGGGATCGTTAGTGCTGAGTAGTAGCGCGAGCGAACGAGTGGAATTGAGTCGTATCACGAGTGACTAAGAGGCGAGCGATCACCAAGGCAAGCGATCACCAAGGCAAGCGATCACCAAGGCAAGCGATCACCAAGGCAAGCGAGCCGTTTGTATTGCTTGTAGAACTATGAGAAAGGCTCAAGAGAAGAAGATAAAGAAAAGAAAAAGAGAGGAAGTGTTGCGAATTGTTTCTCAAGAAGCGGTTGTTATTAAGAGAAAGGAAAGGGAGAAGAAACGAAAGAAAGCAAGGAACTACGTAGAGAAGCAAACGCCAGGAGTGCATACGCAGTACCCGGGAACTTCTGGGAACAAGGGGGGATAACATCGCACAGCACAAGGTTCAAGCGTATACATAGAACGATGTAAGAAATAAGGAGAGCACCTCCGGAGGCCTATTGCAACAGGCAGAAAGGAGGAGGGGTAGGAATCGGAGTGGAGGCAGGGGGTCAACACAAGCGGTCACGAGGTGTCACTCGTGACCTCTGAACAGAGAATATCAGAGCACCACCATGATTTTCGACAACCACAATTCCCAACAGTTATCTTCGGTTGAACCGACGATATTGAGCCAATTATGAGCCTGTGGTTATTGATTGGGCCTACATGTGCAAGCTCACATCTCTCTTCAGCCCATTTACCCTACAACTCGGTCCGGATAAACCCACTCTTATAAGGTGAGAAAAGTATTTCCGCGGGGCCAAACCTACCGCGTTCTCCTCCCCCCCAACATACATGGTCTTTCATGCAGACAATATTATGCATGGGGTGCCCCCTAAGAGCTCTCTCCAAGAAATCCCCGAATAATACTGCCATTTCAACTGGGGGAACAATCTGAAGATCCTTTATCACTTATGACTCCCCGCTTCGTGATTATGGCTAAGGAGGAAGGGCTATTTAGGGCAAGAGCATTAGCAAGCTGCATAACTATCATAAAAGGCAGTTCGCTGGTGGGTTCCTTCCTCCACTAACCTATGCTTACCAGATCAACCTCGGACGGGGGATCGAACACCCAACCCTCCCTACAGATTCCAGCAGTGCCATGTCCCCTTAGGAGCTAGGCCGTGAAGCCCAGTTGGTAATCCGCTCTTCTGAGCCTTTAATTGCCAGGAACTAGGTATGATAGTGGGATTTCTTTTTGTACACTAGAGGGAAGGCCTCTGTCACAGGATGTAGACGTGGCCACTCCCCAAAGCTCCCACACCACATCATAATTGGTTTTTTTTTAATACTCAACCAGATATTGAAAGGGGGCAGAGAGGTGGGGAAGGATTTATTCTACAGGTCGATTGTAAGGCCCTGATAGTTCATGTGGGCCTTGTACAGGCAAAGCCCGCATCTAGCAGTGAGGGTTACAATCACAATCTGAAGAATTGCTTGGATATACTTTTTATAATACAGCCGGCGCCTTTAATATTCCATGGAGATCTTGGGTTCACAGTAGGAGGCAATCTTAGAGGTCATATGCCTAGCGTTATTGATGCTACAGACGCGTAATCGGAAAACGAAGTATTCGGGAGGGGTTATGAAAAACAGGGAAAACATAACCCTTGTCTCTATAGAAAATTGTATAACATGGGATCAGCAGAAATAGCCTTCCAGTTTTTAATGACCCCTGAGTATACCGTGAAGGTTGGAATCGGACGTAAAACATTTCGTGAATTAACGAAAATCCATCGTACCCCATTGGGGGAATGGGTTACATGCCAGAGGTATTTATATAGCACATAGAGTGGTCGTAAACTAGCGGCCCAGGAATCTGGGCTGAGTCGCAGCATACCCTGGCCTCCAACTCGTTTCCCATTTGCACAAAACATCACTCGATTCCCCAGACCAGATAACCATGGCCTCGTGTCACCACTAAGCCACACACAATTGAATGCCTTAAGAGACACAAGATCTACTCATGCCCCAGCTCCATCAGTATGCCCCATTGTGTTATCAACCTCCTCATTATGCCACATCTTTACTTGGCATGCTGCCATGACAAGAGGAAACCAAAACTTGACGCGGAGGCACCAGCATATGCCCGATGAACAGTATTTCCCTCGGGCATAGCGCACGTCACAGTCCACTAGAACAGGCCCCTCACCCGGACATACTGATTAGTGGGTTCCGTACGGGGAAGCGGCGGTGGTCGGCACAGTAGTCATCGTTCATCCAAATAAACCACTTGAAAGTTTCCTATTTGGGCTTAGCTGTTCGGATGGGGGGCCAATTCGGATGGACTGTGAAGCTCTCTAACACATCTTATCCCAAAGCGTGTAAGTACAGATCTTTTAATCAAATGATCGTCAACTACCTATATAAGCCTTACTGTACTCGAGTACTTGCCTTCCACCTCTTATCACCTCGATTGTTTCCTAAGCTAATTTCCGACCAGAGGGACGGCCGCTATCTGGGCAGAGACCAGAAACGATGATCGCCAGCAATTTGACGTCGCTATCCCGAGAGCTTTGGCGAATACCAGCATTTGCTATAGTCGTTCGTAGAAGTCCAAATAGTAGTCTATTAGCAATAGCAATACTGCATCCAGGTATGCCCTATATCAACCCTGCGACTACCGATCCAACTTACTATCATAGCTTAGCTCTCCACAGACCCCTTTTCAGCAGAAGCTCTAACTCACCGAAGGCATACGACCGAGCCCTCCCCACACGCCACCAGCCACCGCAGGCCCCGCACAGTGCCCAACACCTCAGCCTACCGGTGCGTGAGACCCACCCCGACAGCCCCACAAGTCATTGTCACCACCCCCGCAAAAGCAGAGTGACCAACATTCAGGGATTAGCAAACACCTTCCTCATCCCACTAACCCAGCGGGGCCACCTGCCTTAGCCCCTGCGTGAAAACACCAGGTTCACCGAAACCTATCTTGTATCACAAAAGCAACAAGCTCTGACTCGAGTACCCTGAGCTTTAGGCCATGCTTTCTCAACGCCTAATCGGAAGGCCGGAAGGTCATGCACGATCGCCAGGGGGTTACGCGAGGTCCGACATCACCATCGCAAGATGATAGTATCAAGTCACAGCATAAATTCTTTTTTTTGAGCAGGTATGATTTTGGTCCCCTGTTCCTCCATCAACGATATTAATACGGGTACATAACCCTCCAAAGGACGAGGACGGGAACTACTTGTAGCCAGCACATAAAGTCCCCATTCAGCACCACGCGCAACTACTCGTTCCTCCTCATCTCGTCTCTAAAAACAAACCTGTCTGTCTGCCAAACCCCAAACTGCAAAGCACCCCACAGAGCCCCATGGCGCTGCCGTCTCACCCATCCTCCTGCTAAAACGTGGAATGCACTCGCACAAACAAACGCTATCCACTACATTTCCCACCCCACGCGGGCCGTTGCCCAGCACTCCCTGTCTGTCCCGCTCCGCACGAATCGTGCGCGAGTCCAAGTTTCACAAACGTTATGATATAGCCACCGCTATCCTCTCGGCTCCTCTCCTGAGTGAGAGCCTTAACTCTTCGGCTAAAAATCGCATCCAATTGCCCTCGCGTGGGCCATCCCACTCACGAGAGACGGAACGAGGTGCACTAAGGGTAACCTGCGCAGATGGGTCTGTGTGTTAGGAGGTTGGCTGCGGTATACTCATGGCACTCATTCACCGTAATTGTTGTCGCTGGATTAAGCCAAGTTCATGCTGACAGGAAAGGCAACCGCCAGTAGGCATCTCTCCTGGACCAGCAAAACATTAACATTTTGTGCCGTAAATGTCAGCGTTTGAGACATGAATGACTCAGGAGTTTTTTAAACCACCTTAGTATTTTACTGTAACGCCAGCGTAAGTTTGGCCATGTAGCCAGTGTCGGCTCAGTCTGAAGTCCACCGGTATGCATCTGCAAAATTCATCGTATTGACAAAAGGGTGCTTACTAATCTCTGTTCCAAAAACTGACAGGGCGGCACAGAGATTTAATCTCGTGCTGGTTCAGGAGACAGTAAGAACTCTTGAAATCCACTGCCGGTATCTCCGCCAGCCCTGTAATCTCCGGATTCGGAGGAAAGAACTTGAGAAGGATTGAGCTAGCCTTTTCCTGAGACTGGATCAGATCAGCCCACTGCACTCGTCCCAGGCAAGGAGTACCCGAACACAGGGGGGGTAATCGCCACGTTGGGGGAAGGCGAAATATCCCTGCCTTTCGCCCATCTTCGAGCACTCGTGCTTCTTGGGAACCTCCAACGAGAGTCTCTCTGGTTATCTGAGACGGTGGAAATTTTTATGCCACCCCTGTCAGTGTCTGAGACCGAGATGACTTGGGGGCTACCCCAGTATTCTCCAGCGATGATGTGCGTAGATACCATCACAAACCTAATATTAGCAACGGTCTGAAGTTCGCACATCTGTGAATTTGAAGTGATTGACGAAAGTCGCTTATTAACCCGTGTCTCAGGATCAAAATTCCCCACCGCCCCAGGAGCCAAGGAGGAGATACGGGCCCAGATGATGGAATGGGCAATGGGATGCCAGCTCTTGGAGACCTGGGGACACAAGGATTCGTAAACAGCACGCATGTATGTCTGGCATGGACTAGCACTGCACTGTGCTCAAGTAAGAAACAGCTGCAGGAAGAGGACCAACTTACCGTAGTTTATCCAGTTCTGGAATCCTTAGGCAGGAATGGAGCGCAGGGCGGGGTTGTGCAACGTCATTCTTGAGCAGAGATGGGGAGAGATAGTTGGGAAGGAAGAAAGAAAACGGTTATCCAAAACATTGGGGTGGTTGGGTCTAGCATGGGTTCTGTCTGTTTTTTATTGCTATGGCAGCAGGAGTGATAAATAGTGAGTAGGGGATTGGGTTTTATTCGTACTTTGTCAAATACATATCGAGAGATACTTATAACACTTGTGGTAGGCAAGGAGCAAGCGCCCGTACTCGAAGGCAGAGGTCGAGCACTCATCATAGGCGAGAACTACCCGAAAACAGAAATTCGCAAATCATTTGGCGAAAATCCGTGTGTATCTGAGCGCCGGTACTGTATGGGAGAAGGGGGGTTTCTTATCATTATTGTTGCTGGGTTTTACGGAGAGCGCTGTGGCAAATAGGTATGCATGGTATGATATTACCACTCCGTGCCGGCTATTCCCCGCTCCCCTTTCCACACACTCTCGTGACTCAACAACCGCGAGCGCGATTCATTGAACATCCACTTGGTCTCTCAAACATTTTGTGGATTCTTGTCTGCTGCGAGTAACTTATAATACCTCTGAAGATCGGCTCCGAGTTTTTCCCATCACACCTGTCGTAGCGCTGTACGGTACTCGAGTAGCACTCTCCCTTTTAGGCGCCGTTTTTCGGGTTGTTCCACGAAATTTGTGACGATGCGGGACAGGTTCTCGGCTATCATGAGGCCACATGGTTCAGTATTGTTGTTTTTTTTGCTTCTTTTTGTCCTTTTTCTCCTAATTTTTTTTTAGAAAAAGAGGGGGCCAGCTGAAAGGTCTCCGATTCCTCGCCTTCTTCCGAAACGCTGGTTCATTCTTTTATGGGGAATGATGGTGGTGGGCCATTTGTCAACAACCTGATACGTCTTTCAACGTTTTATGTGATGCCTCATCCCGACATGGTATCGTGGGTGGGGGGGGGTGAGGATTGTTATTGTTAGCACTCGTCCGGGAGCCATCCCGTGGAATCCAATTGAAAGTGCAGTGTTCGCCAGTAAGAAAAATCGAGGAGAGAAACGGGCTGTATGTCTAAAAATCTCACTGGACAGGAGAGAAGTGGTCGGTGTTTTATCGCTGAGGATTTCCTCTTTGCACTATCCTGGCATCCCGATGCCGAGGCAGTTGATGTTGTAACTTCACTTAACCCCTTCACAAGAGTCCTCCCATGATGATAGGGGGTTTTCCACACTGTACGGTATTCTTCGGATACTGTTTCTATTTCTATTCTGAGGTTAGAGTCTACTTGTAAGCGGTTTAGACAGAGAAGTCGAAGATCTGAGCTCGGTCCGTCTCCTGGAAGAGATCGGGTAGGTTCGATCTGGCCATCCTACTCGAGTATCCATTCACAGCCACCATGCAATAGGGTTGTAGGTTGCCGGTGTGTTTTTCTTTGTGTGGTGTATCGTATCATAGTGATGTTTTTGTAACCTGCGGGTAAACCTTTGAGCCCTTTCAGGCAATGAAACTCGGGTGCTTGTATGGTAGTATTTTGCTTTGCTAGAAGTGAACCTCTATTTCGCGAGAACCGTGGTTTGACGGGTCAAACTTGGGAGGTAAATTCGGCTTGCGGCGTTTTGCCTAAAGGCTATTATGGATTCAAAGGGATGAATTACTGATACCTGCGCCGGAAGTCGAACCGTTAAATACCCTGGGGTCATAAGGATAGAGATCAATTCATGGTTGGGGAAGGTTGTTTGGATGATTCGAAAGGCCAATGTTCATGGATATGGTCCCGAGCGAAAGTGGAATGGAGAATACTGGGGTGCCCGGGGAACACAGTAAGTGGATCAGGGTGGGGAAGGGCCCTTGGAAATAGCAGGACCGGCAGTGTAATTCGGGAAATGTCAAGAGATGTGGTGGTGGGCTGCCTGCGCATTTTGCCACGTTTTCCTCGACACGAGGTTGGGGCGGAGCCGGAAGGAGGAGCAAATCACCCCCTGACCCCTGATCGCAGAGGATCAGATAATAGTTATTTGACGAAGAAATTTAATGCAACCCAGTCTGTCAGGAATACGAACTTTGCCTTGGAGAGCAACATTTTCACAAATACATCTATAATAGTAATAATAATATTATAATATTATAAAAATATAATATTAGTATGATATAATAATATATATTATAGTTTAAACCTTTTGAAGAATATTTAATGTAATATTATTAATTATAATAAATATGATTTTAGAGCTATTATAAGTTAAATTTATTTAATATAAATAAAATAATAGTATGAAACAACTATCAGATGTGTAAAAACAAGAAAAATCAGCTTATATTATATATATTGATAATAATACAAGTTTTAATTAAATGTTCAAATTTAAAGAATCTTATTGCTCTATTTATTTCAGTATGAAGAGTTGAAATTTGTGGTTATATGTGATAAAAAAGTCAATAGAGAATGCAAACCAAATTTCTTGAGATCTTACTTAGCTTACTACAAATATTACAATTTTTCACTTTATATAATGTTTTTGCTAGTTAGATATAATATTATTCTAGTTTTCCAGTACTTTAAATGACTGGCCTATCTTCTATTATGATATAATTTGTCAAAATTTAAATTGATACTGTTAAGAATTTTCTTAAACCTGTTCAATAACAATTGTCTATTAGTTTAACTATGATGAATTTACCTTTTTTGAATCCAGCTATTAGCTTTACTATCTTAGTTTTACTCTAACTCTAGTCTAACTTTTGCTAGATTATATGATATTACTCTTAGTATAAGGATTAGGGAATTGGGGTAAATCTGATTTTTTATTTACTCTTCAAGGATATATCCAACTTGTTTCCCAATTTTCATGCAATAAAATACCACAAAAAGATATACATGTATTAATTTATATAATAAATAATATTATTTATTTTATATGTTATTTAAGAATTGGGAGCATTTGACCGTAGTTGTATTATTGTAAAGTTGGCAGAATAGCAATCTACTAACTAGTATTTCCTGGACATAAATGATACAAATAGTGACATGTTTTGAATTATAAATACTTTTGCCAAAGTACAATAGATATACTTGCTAATTTATAAAGTATTCAGATAATTTGGTATCAAAATATTTCAGTTTGCACTTAAATGTTCAAGCTTTGGTACCAGTTTATTTAAATACTTTATAAATTGTCAGGTATATTAGACTGCATCTTCTATTATCTATTTTTAGAATATCTTTTATTAGAGTTGTATTACTAATATCTTGCGCTTAAACTGTTCAGGTTAAAAACAATAATTTATATTATATAAATAAAAAGTTAATAATATTATTAAAATATATTATTTTGAAAATATATCTATTTGGGCTTAAAGATTCAGAAATAGCGAGTAACATTTAGTTAAATTATTTTTAACTTTTGTGCTATGAAGTCAATTGTTTTGGGGTTGGTCTTGATATTAAGTGGTGGCTTTTTGGAAATATATAGTTCCGAAAAAGTAGATATGAACTCACCTCTCAGACAAAAACTATGACAATATTGAGTATAATAACATCTATAATACTTATGTCAAAGCTTGGCTTTAAGAATAACAAATTATCAACTTAACATACTAAAATAAAAATATGAGGTTGTCATATTGGTTGAAATTGCCATAGTTTTTATCTGAAACTTGAAGATGACTTCACTTCTAGTTTCTGAAACTATACATATAAATATAATACTGTTTAGGTTTAGAATACAACTGCTCTCCTTTTATTTATTTAATATCTTTTATATTATTACAGTTTAATTATTTGCTACTATATTATAATACTTTATTCTAATTATATATCATAACAAGACTAATTACAAAGAAAAATAAGAAAAAATCTAGTTATAAATGTTAAAATAACATTCTAATATCTTTAGGAAAAACTGCTTTTTTTCTTTACTTTATATTATATTTCTTATAGAGAATATTCTGTAGTAAAACATCCTTTCTTGCATTTGGAAATTAATGGAGTATTTATCACATTCTAATTACTTCATTATTCTAAAACGAAAATACTGTATGGCATATATGAAAATACCGTTGTATTTCTGGCATGCGGGATAGATTCTAAATATCATGTGTTCCTTCGTTTTGCGGATATTTGGATATTCTCTAGGTTTTCTGGGCCCACCTTCAGCGCTCTACTTAGGCTTTTCCCTCTTTTCTGAAACCATCACAGGATTTGATAGTGGAAAAAGATAATACGAAAGACCGCATCTTGCTGTCGTTTCCTGGGCCCCAGCCCAGTGCTCCGTTTTTTCCACAATCTGAAGATTCAGAAGATAAGCCGCTTTCCTACCTTCCACACCCCCCAAGTCAATCCAACTGCCCTACACTGCGGCATCCAACCAACAACACGTTGTGAGCAATAAGCCCACTTCCGCATTGGGCCCCTCCATCCATCCCGCCTCCAAGAGTCAAGATCGGGCGGGGTGTATCGTTTCACTTCTTTTTTTACACGCCGTCATTATTCAACGAGACACTGCCACACCCGGTGGAAATTCTTCCTCCCCTATTACTTTAAGAACCTTCCCCCCCGCCTCGTTTTCTCCGAACGCCCTCAGTTTCTCAAAAAATCCGATCTCAAAGGTGAATATTTATATTGCAAGCAATAAGGGAAGCCTGATCGGTATTCATTCTTCATTCTCGAGAAAAAAGATGCCTCACTCACTCGATTCGTCCAGCCCAATGATTGTTAGTTCTCAGCTTCCGTCTTTGTTTCTATTTACTCCTACTCCTACCTTGGCTGCACCTGCTAGCTTTTCCCTTTGCGTGAACTCTCTTGCTAACCTTAGCATTTCGTTTAGTCTCGGGACACGCACCGTTTCTCATCGTATACTACCATCTCTTCCAACCCTTCTATTGCGCCAACAACTGAGAAGGCTGTTTTCATCGAGATCGAGGACGGCTTGCGAAGACTTGAGGACCGACGATATATGAGCCAGAGGTTCGTGCCGAGCGAGAAGAAGAGCGAGTTGATCTCTAAGTTGGCCTTGAGTGCAAAATTGGAAAGGGCATTAAGGTGGAGAATGGATAAGCAAGACGCCATACGCCGACCGCGAGCAAAGACTGGTTAACTGCTCGACTAGATGCGAGATGTGGACAAGGCCGTTCACTTTGTATGAACAGAGAATGATGGGTGGTTCGTTTATTTACGAGTTATGATTCGGTGTACTCGAGTGCACCAACCAACAGGATACTTCTGCACCCCTGGGAGACAGCCTTGAACGAATACGGTACAGTCGACCGGTGTCGATTGTATATGTATTATTGTGGCTGGGTTGAGGTTATTTTTCTTATCTTCATCTGTTATATAGGGGGTTCCTCCATTGCTGAACGGAGGAGCTATTGGGGCGTGGTCTTTCATTTTTTTTGTCTCGACGGAACATTGTCTTTCTTAATTTTAGTGAGTATTAACGAGGCGCTCGGAACTCGCACTTTGTGATTCAATTTTCTTTATACAATATTACTATGTGATTTTTTGGTTGTGCAGTCGGTTCCAATGTCTAGCTATTGCAAATGTGGCGTTGGAAGGTTTGCACATTACTCGGGCTTGTAGGATGAAGAGATTAACCTTTTGACAGATCAACTATTTTCCCTTGGGAATACTGTCGCCGAATTTTGTTATGCTAATTCCATAAATATCTTGTGTCCGACGGAATTAAAGCACGATTTCAAGCCTCTGGGTAGGGAGGGATTCCAGGTGCCAAGGGGTGGAGCGAGAGGGTGAGCAGGGTCAGTTCGTCCCCTGTGTTCGCGCAATCATTGAGCTGCGTTCTGGCTCGGCAAGCCGCAACATTAGGCTACCGTATCCACAATTGTTGTAGTTTCGGTAGTTTCCAAAACAACTGAAGGCTCGGCTTTTGTGATTGGTGAGTTGCTCACAGTTTGAGCCTCGATTTAATCATCGCGACTAGCTGTAGCAATCCACCAATCAAGTGTCGGACCCAAGAGATTACTGGTGCTACCGAGTTTTGCGCCAAGACTAGGCTTTGCTCAAGGTTGACGGTGAATGGAGTCTGAACTTGGAACTTTCAATCCTCCAAGTTGATGTAATAACAAAAGAGTGGATTTTAGGCGTGCAGTGCTTCGCACTGTTAGATCAGCATCCCAACCCTTGCGAATAAGATGGTGGAAGAGACTCAGGAGCATTTTTGCAGACACCTAAAATCCACCCTTGATTGCAATGTTAACTGAGCGTCTAGATTGGCTCTGTTTAGACAGTAGGTATCGTCAAACCCTTAAGAAATGCCCAAATCGTGGCGAAACCTGGGTACTAGAGGGTAGTAAGATATGGCGTAGCCCCCGGATTCGCTTCCGCCTCCAGAGGGGGGTGCACAGGTCTGGTGCTCAAGAACATACGACGTCACAGCTGCGTGAGGTGGGTGAGTGAGCTTCGAGTGCGGATGTAGATATTGGCGCAGCAAGCAAGGATAGGGAATTCCAACTTGAATCACGAATACAGCCGATCTTCATATTTGACAAGTGTTTGGGGCGAGGTATCGAAAACAGGGAACTAGCCGAGGTGAAGGAGGGGTCAGAGCGATTGGACGGTTGGAAGGTTGCAATGACGGTACCTTCAAAGAGAAAGGGAAGGTAGGGAGGGGAAACGAGGAGCGAGTGATAGATCATGAAGGAGGGCGTTCAATGAGATAGGAAGAAAAGAAATCAAAATAAATAAATAATCAATATGGCATCAGATTGATGGTATATGGGTCTGAAGGTCAGGGTACATTACCTTTGCCTGCCCAATGTGCCCGGAATTCGATGGATTTGATATGAGAACTCTTGGATGCTAAGGGGACCACTGAAAATAAGAGGACACTAGAGAGATTTTACGGCAGAAATAGCAGGTTTAGCAGCAAGATAATACACTACTCGAGTATTCCGGCAAGGCAGGTGTAGTGTTTGTGCCGTATGAATTAAAACAGTGAACATCAGCAAAAAAAGCTTTTTCTCCGGAAGGACTGAGCCTGCTTCAGGACAAATAGCGTCAGCTCTGTGCGTCCGGTCCTCACGGATCTCCTGTGCCTTCTTTGCCTTTCATTTCTTGCGTCTGGTGCACCCAGACGCCCCACTTTCCCTCCACAGCGTCTGACGCGCTTGTTGTGGCCCCACTCCCTCCTCGTGCCTCCCTCTTGTATCCACCCCCTTATCCTTTTGTCTGCTGGCCTCCTGCCTACTCCATGCGGTTGCGCGCGTCTGGCGACCATCTCTGCTACCCACACACCTCTGGCGACCTAGATCTGTCCGCTTCCATCCACTTCCGTCCGCTGCCATCCTACGATGCTTTTTTCTTAGTCAGCACCCTACTGTCACTTCCATAATTCCCTTACTGTTCACAAGATGCCCCGCACGGCCGCCATGCAGACCCCCTACTTTGGTTGGCTTCCCTTCCCACAGGAGAGCATGGTTTCGCATTAATTATCTGGAGAACTCAGGCAGCCGAGTTGAAGCTGCACACTTTCTATGGGAATCACTCCCTTAAGTCGCCAGCTTTAACTTGGCCGCCTATTCAATTCAATTTATTTAAAACATTCCCTTAAACGCCCACGGATCATGTAGTACTCCTGCGGCCGAGTGGAAGCCGGACACAGCATATGGGCACTGCCACCATAAGTGTATGGCTTGAACTTGGCCATATATGCATACGGAACAATTCATCCTATTTAAAACATTCCCTTCAATACCTGCGAATCATGTATGACTCCCGCGGCCGAGTTGAAGCCGGACACGCAATATGGGAACTGCCACCTTAAGTGTCCAGCTTCAACCCGGCCGCATATTCATGTGGAACAATTCAACCTATTTAAAACATTGCCTTAAACGCCCACGGATCGTGTAGTACTTCCCCAGCGGAGTTGAAGCTGGACACCGAATATGGGCACTGCCACCTTAAGTGTACGGCTTCAACTTGGCCGTATATTCATGCAGAACAATTCAACCAATTTAAAACATTCCCTTAAATGCCCGCGGATCATGTAGTACTCCCACGGCCAAGTTGAAGCCGGACACTCAATACGCGAACTGCCACCTTAAGTGCCCAGTTTCAACTCAGCCGAATAAATACTTTATATAATTGGATACAATAGTTTAATATATTTCATTAAACGTTCTCAGATCAATCCTGTGATTCACTATCCATTGCTTCTTACCACTAGGAATTACCTGCGCCTGTCCAATCACTGCCCCTATACTGACTATTCGCATGTCTCGACCATTGATCCTGTTGCCGACTGGAATATGTCGGCTCAGAATGTGAAATCTGCCACCATTGATCGGATCGAGTATGGGAACTAATGCCAGGCGATGGACAGCTGCGGCCTCACTTAGAATATTTCTTATCTTGAAAGGTGCTAGCAGCCGAGCCACCATACGTCCCCGTAAATCTCCATAGTTCGCTTCCCCACCAGTCTGGACCCACATCCAATCGTTTCTAGAGCCACCATTGCGGAATGGCTTTGTTCCAGTGCAGCGGGCCCGGAGGATCTGGAACCTGTCAGTTTCCTGAAAGTCGGCTACTGGGATTTCAAGCCGAGCAAATCCTTCTACAGGAAGTAACATGAGTTCGGTGGGGTCCGCAGGCAACCGCCGGTCATCGGCAGTAGTCTGCCTGATAAAACGCAGTATCTGTCACAAATCGTGACTAAGCAAGGCAGATTTCACATGACTCATACTTATGAGTCATAAGGTATGTTGGATTTCACACTATGACGTCACTTGACTCATAGTTCTCACATGACTACGCACTCGAGAGTCATTGTTATATTTTGATTGGTTGATTGTTTCATGACTCACGATAGTGACGTCATATGATGTAATGACTTTCGCACATGACTCATATTATGAGTCATGGGTTTCGCGCGTGTGGCTCGTTTGAGCACATGACTTGGTTTATGAGTTTTGATTGGTTAACGGAATGTTGGGCAATGACTCATATGAGTCATTGATGGATTTCGCGCTATGACTCACTATGAGTCGTAGAGGTTTATGTAGCGCAAAGGTGATGAGTCACCAGGGATAGGGTTGTGAGAAGATGCCTATATAAGGCGCTTGGTTCCGACCAAGAGATAGGATCTTCACGCAACCATCTAAGTACTTTTCTATACTCAAGATATTGCAATACGATTACGCTTTACTCTCTTTACATACACTCCGCCTCTACGCGAATCTACGACCCTGGAGACTATTGTGATAGTCTCGACAGGTTGCCCGAACATAGGACTATTGTGATAGTTCTATCACGCACGACAATCCACCCACCTTACTATCTGAAGAGATAGTACCTCTAGTAAAACGACTCAAGACAAGCAAGCCAGTTCCGTACTATCTGAAGAGATAGTATTCCCCTACGCCTTATTACAAAGAAGAAGACTTGCTCACTATAGGAATCCACTATCGTTGCCTGTTGCATAACGACCTAACAATAGGATTGTTACAGTATCTCCTGCATCATGTTGGAATAATGGATATCGAGGCCTGGGCATAATTCGGTCAGCGTGCTGGTGTTCTTCATACGGCCTTTAAGCACCTGGCGAGGTGTGCTGCGACTTGGAACAGTCAGCATTTCCATCCCACTATCTTCTACCACGATCACACCTTCAACTTTCGAAAGTGCTTTTATTGTCTGCAACCTTATTCCTAGGACATGCTGGCGGCCATAGTGCGAGAGGATCTGTCGGGCAGCTTCATTCTTGTTTGACCTGCGGTAGCCATCTTTAATCTGATTCTTATGTGCTAGTTCACCGATCTCGGTTGAATACATCGATATGGATCCAAAACGCTGTACGTCGGAGGCAAAGTGAGTCAGGTAGTGCATCTTGATGAAGTTGAAGTGATTCTTACGCCGTATCAAATCTGCGCGCCGATCAGACCTTTCAACCCTTTCTTGATCAGCCAGGCGATTGCGATTTGCGACGGTTCTATGGCTGACTTCTTTAGCACGCTGATATGCCATTAGTTCCCTTGGGTCCCAATCCTGGCGATTTGCTTGAGCTTGGGTAGCCTTCGAGGTACGGAACTCAAGAAAAAATGTCCTTTGTCCGGTGGAATGTCTGCAGGTAGCTTTCCATGTAGTAAAGTGTGTCTGGTGTATGACTGCGAAATTGAGCCATGAGAGGGAAGTCCACCAGCGCGCTAACACACTTCAAAGCGCTCTTGAAAAAGTGATCCTGAGAACTGTCCTGATTTCGCAATGCAGACGCCAATACGGTTGAAAAACAACGGCCGAGATTGCGCATCTCCTTTCCTTGCCATTGTGTGATTTCGCGATAGGTCTTTTTCGGTACGCTGAATCCCGGGTAAGGAGGAATTTCTTTTCAAGCATCGTCGAACGCCTGCTGCCATTATACTTTTTCAGAAAACCTTCCACCTATTCCATCATATGTTTGAATAAGCCAAGGTAGATGTTGTGCAAGGGGTGCGGCTTGTGTAGGTCCGCGGGGCTTGCTCGGTCGAGTCCGGTGAATACATTGTTTCCTGTTTTCACCCCCAACCGCTGAAAGTATTGTGCAATGCCGGCCGCTTCTGCCGGCTCATCCCACGGGGCTCTCTCTCTGGATAGCATATAGTCGCGAGTCTCATACATCCGCCGCGGATCCCCAGCTAGCTCCTCGCACGGAACCTCACACTTTGGGTATGACTTCCTGCCTATTCCTTGCAAGGCTGCATGCTCAGCATGATCCGCGATCCAGGCGGACAAAATGGGAAAACAAAGGCGTGTTTTGCCGTGTGCACAATCCATTACCGTTCCTTCTCGGGCAACGTGCTGTAATGGTGACAGGACAAGATCAAAGACAGCCCGCAGGACATTCGCGTTGGTCTGCCGCTGGGCTTCGTTGGCACGGGCTTATTCGCCAGTGAACTTTGGCGGTACTGGAAGCAATGCCAGAAGCAGGATTGGCATCTTGGCAGGGCTGCTTCTTGTCCTCGAAAGGATATTGCCGATCGTCATGTATACCGGCCAGGCTTTCTTATCCGCGGAGAAATTAGTAAGGTGCGTCTGGTTAGGCCATCCGATAATGGGCACCACTGTGGACCCGTCGGGAAAGCTTTCTACCAAGGAATGGAATGGGGGGTTAGCACTGCAAACACCACTCCAAGAACTTGTCAGGACCTGTCTCATACCTGAATATCCCACCACCAGTCCACCGTATGTATCTCGGAATATAATCGCTTCCCACTTGAATCATATTCTTGAATAGGTGCATAAACCATATCTGAGCTATACGCGACCTGACCGATCAGGTAGCGGAAACAGTCAATAATATTTGGATAATAGAAAGTTGTTGCATGTCGACCATCATCAAAACTGGCTTCTGCCCACACCAAGTATTCACGAAATGGGTCGAGTATATCGAGGTGTTGTCGCAAGGTATAGGCGGACCGGAATGATCTGCAATCCGCACCGCCTAAACCTTCCGCAAAGTACTCGTCGATCTGCGACTTGGCTACCTTGCTCCGGACAAACCAGCTTGCCAAATCAAAGTCGTTTTCAGATCAGAGAGGGCTCCAAGGGTGATCGGTCATGGCCTTGTTGAGCTCTGTATAGCCAGCAACTTCGCCGAGGGGTCTGCCGGCACCGGCAATAGTTTCTTGACCCGAAGGGCGCACGGGGACCGGTGGGTGGAAAACCTCTTCCGTTTCAGAATCGTTCTGCATATCATCTATCTCACCACTTGGTGTATGGAAATCTGGGATCTCGAGCCTGCAATCAGATTCGTAGTCTGAGTCGGTCAGGTATTCAAGTTCATCGCGAACAAAAGCAGGTCCCATGGAAGCCGCGTCCGCAATCACGCTGAGGGAAAGAACCATATCAGATGCATTGTCGGAAGGTGTTTTTCGTATGCAGCGGCTAGTTGATAACGTGGTCTGCAATAAGGACACTTTGTTGTCTTTGAGGTCATCATGTGTGGTGTTACTCTTTCAAGTAGTCTGGCCGATGCGTAAGTGGATGGGCTGAGCGGCTGCAGCGGACTCAGTCCTTCAAAGTGAAGGGTAGGTTTCTTTCGAAGGGTAATTCGGGAAAATTTCAAGTTTGTTTAGTTGGATGACGAACGGGTCTAGACATTCAAGCTGCCAACCATTATTCACGCTTTAACTTGTAAAACCTGTTCTTTGTTGAGAGTATGGGAGGGCCTTGGCTCATGGGTCGCGGCTCCTATGCCGCTCCCATGCTGCTCCCATGCAGCTCCCATGCTGCTCCCATGCGGCTCCCATGCGGCTTAAAACCTTATCTGAAACCTATCGTCATTGTAGGTGGGTCACGTGACTTTTCAAGATATTCCAGTTTGTACAGGGTACAATCCTGCGAACCCCACTAAAACCGTCCTCGTGCGGCCTATATAAGCTCTCTCTTCCCCCCCTTCCATCTTCTCTCCATAATTCTTTCCCCAATCACAATCACATCCTCGATCCGCCAGCCCATCCTCACAGGACCCACAATGCTTAGCACAACCTCTCACTCGTCCGCAGTATCACCAGTTTATCCTCAGCTCATTTCAGATTACCTATCTGCGTTTCCCTAGCCAATAACCTTTTCACAGCTATTACTATCCGCAGAACTCCCTTTACCGTCCGCCAGGCCCGCTCTATTATTTCCGGATCTTCCACAATACTTCATCCTCAAAAGTACCAGCATCTACTAGCGGCAATCCTCCATCCGCTGAGGGACCATTTAAACCCCCCAAAAAGCAGCCTCTTTCTGATCCATCAACCACCCCCAACCCCGATCACTATTATAATGGTAGCCTCAAAGGTTGGTCTCAGTTTCGACAAATCGGCGTCCTTTAAAAACGACGGCGATGTTACCTGGTGTAAGCACGTTTGCTGCTTCCCCCACCCAAGAACCTATAGTCCGGAGTATAAAGCCTGGTGAAATGCTATGAAACGTAAGATGGAGCACGACAGGATCCCAGGGTGGAAGCAGAGTACTGCCGGATAATGGGCAGCCATCCAGGCACATGCTCTTACCCTCCGGCCTGTTAGCCAGAGGTCGGGACTCTGGCAGGCTAATAACCCCCGTGGCGAACGTTTTACCGAATGCCTCGACCTTTTGCTAAAGGACATAGCAAAAAAAGTATAAGGGTATGTTAAGAGACATGTTGAGAGCACCCATTGCCACTCTTCCGTTGCAGACCCCACCCCCGCCAGAAATGATCGTAAGTTATCCCCAAGCGTCCACAATAAAGATGTGCCATATATGCTAATACAGCTCCTGCAGGTCTTGCCGGTCCGCCGTCTGTCCGTCTCTAGATAGATGAGCCATCCGTAGTCCGCCCAAGCAGCCTACTTCCTGTCGGGTTGGACAAGATCCAGTGGCCAAGTCGTGGACATGCTTACTGGATGGAGCTAACTGAGCCCACTTTTCCGAACCCCGTAGCGGGTATAGACACAATCATGGCGCCGGGTGTCGGATTTCGAATGCTTATTAGTGTGACGAGACAGGGTACACGTCTGCTGCAGGACGATCGAGAGGAGTCGCTGCCGCTTGCCGAAATGATCCGAATCAGAAATAGCCGACTTGTCTGCATATGGTGGTCTTTGAATCCGCCAAGCGAACCAATCTATCTGCTCTTCTGTTGCCATCGAAGGAATGATACAGAGGATAGCACACCTCCTCCCGGTGAGATCAGGTTTGCTCCACGTGATAAGTGGGCCCCCCCTCCAGACGCCTTGGATGACTGGTCCGCCAGTAGCGATGATGGACAGAGCTCAGATGGCCACCAGCCAGAGTCATCCGCTGCGGCCGAAAAGTGAACCACCTCAACAAGGACCAACAGGAGCGGTAATACCACAAAAAAGACTGGGCGAACACACTGCATCAATTGGGCGGACGTTGGCGAAGCAGAGCCAGAGTCTTCTGGTACACAAGCTTCTGTCCCTCGTGCTAACTTGGGCACTCGTGTTTTGAGGTCTAGTAGACAAGGAGAACGGAAGACGGACCTAAAGAAAGCATCCCGGACGCCAGCCAATAACAGTGGTAAATGCAACCTCGCAGTCATGCAAGAGGGCGATGAGCCATATAGGTCAGATGGAAGTCCGGAACCCCAGAGGAAGGTGGCCCGCCAGGTGGGGGCAATCAATGCCGGCATTGAGGTTGAGCCGGACACACGCGATCGGGAGCATAATCTGAGTTGGCAACCGGCTGACAGGACTAGTCCGACAAACAGTCCGTCTCCGTTTACTCCCAATCTGGGTCACCATCCTGCGTCTGCAGCCACTGAGGAGGCAGAGGCAAGAAGGTCAGCTGCGCATCTTTTGATGCTGGCCTCAGGGGCCTAGCAGCCTGTCAACACATTGGCGACACAAGTCGATACGCCCGGCAGAAGCCATTCCCCCTCCCAGGATCCACATACCAGGGAGGTGTGTGCGGATATTCTGACAGCTGAAGAAGTCGGACGAGAATTAAGCCCGCCCTCAGACTCCCCAACCACCTCGAGTGCATACTCTACACGTGATAAGTTTCGGTTACGACTACCAGGTTTTTCATCCATTCTGTTGGCAAGGTCTGCCGCAGTTTAGCCAGAAACAGGCGTTGGAAGTCCGCTCAAGGCCGTTTCTGTCCTGGCTCACTAGCTCTGCGAACAAAGCTCTCCTGCCCCAACCAATGTGGCTAATGTCTCGCTAGCAGAGGATGCAGGTCCATTTCAAGCAATTTACTAGTACTAGGCCACGATGAACCGTTCGACTTTTCCTTTTAGTGTTTTCAGTTTTGTTTCTAGAGTTCATGTTATTCTTGCTGTTTCCTGACTATTTCTGTTTTAGATCAGCCTGCTACGTCTGGGCTGCTTGCCCTGATCAGTATAGTTAATTTAGACCTGCAACTGTCCGCAGATCCTGCGGGTGTTTCCTTTGGGTGTATTTCATTTGGAGTTTAACTTTTAGAGTTTTGCGAGTTATCCTTGGATTCTTTCCCACATATTTCTTGTTTGGATTGGCCCAGCTGTTGCCGTTCCGGGTTGCCCAAACCCAATGTTGTCTACGGACACTTTGTTGCTCTACGGGGTCCCTCTTAGAGTTTTACAGACCATTCTTGTTTGCCACGAGCTGTTCTGCGTTTACCGGGTCGGCTCGTGGGACCTGCTCTCGGAATCTTGGCAGATCATTCTTGCTCTTTTCTAGCCCTTTTTCGTTTGGTGTATGTTTTCTCTGCTGGCTTTAGCGGTTTGCTCTTTGGACTTGTGCAGATCATTCTTGTTCTTCTCTAGCTGTTTTTTGTTCGGGGTTGCCCCTTTCCTTACTATTCCTAACCTAGCTTTTCATCTTATATCCCATCCGTTGAGCCTTAGCGGCAGCTTTCACTTTCTGCGATTAGCGTCCGGGCCCGAGCCCTAGCCTTACCTGCATTTGTTTCTGTCCGCTTGGCAGACCTACTCAAACTAGATTAGTCCATACATTCTGATAACCCTTTTTCATCTGGTTCAGGAACTCCAAGTACCTAACACTCGTATTGCCCCTGTGAAATCGCAGCGCGGCCAAGTCTTCAGGTGCAAATTCCTATATCAGGTATCAAGCTGCAATTTGGACGCGCGGTGTGTGCTGATGCCAGCGGACATGAAAGCGAGTGATGAAATGTGAATGTCCATAGTTCTTAAGGAAGCTTGGCCGACCATTTCGATCTTCCAAGCTCACACCTCATATCGTACCCTTAGCTACCTACCAATAGAGGCTTCCTAAAACCACCTACACCTCAACGTCATACACTGCAATTCTATTCTATCACTATTCACTTGCATACTATGTCACAACAACAGCTGCGGCTTATGGCGGACCGAGCGTGTTCATCGAGGCAGGAATAGCAAAGGCGAAGGGAGGTCCTTCGCGGACGTTTCCGGGGATCTGGGTCCAGGGACGGATTAACTATAATAACATCACCGAGTGTTGAGTCTGTTATGGCTGGGTCCGCTGTAGGTAGGAGGAGGGATGCTGTGCGGGAGCCAGCTTCTTTACGACTCCAGGTACCAGAGCCTGTCCTGTACAACCAGCAGCTGGTCTTAGAGTCAGAGGATGAGAGTCTAGACTCTAATGATGGGGAATATCACGGTAATGATGGCCAGAGTGAGGAGAGTGAGGAGAGTGAGGAGAACAAGTTAGTCCAGCATGGGGACGATATAGATCATCCATCGGCCTGGGGAGCGCAAAGACCAATTGGGCGTGAGTTTCTTAGCTCGCAGCGCTCGATACTGACAATCACTCCTGGGAATACCCAGAATTCCAGCAGGAGGATTAGTTACCCTGGATGGAGAACGTCTGCTCAAGTACGAGTTAGCCAAAATCGTTGTACATCTGCCATTCCCTCCCGATCGCCCACAGACTTCAATCCACTTGCGATGCCGGTGATAACCCCAAGTCACCCAGATCCAACCGTGCGGGAAATCGATAGCGCAGGACAGCAAGCCAGCAGTAGGCGAAATATGGCAACCGGGCTTGCGCGTACCATTCTTGCTAGATCCCGTGACCTGATGTGGGACTGGACGATCATTGTCAATCCGTTTCAGAACCCAATTACCCTGACCGAAGAAGTCCACACATGTTGGAGCGATGCCCGGACCACATTAGGCTTTCCCGACTTTG
>Ga0307517_10000728_pt1 | contig 56766 bp, 59 predicted proteins | sample 23_EM_MG_FD_194515 | JGI IMG/M metagenome (GOLD analysis project Ga0307517, IMG submission 194515) | Populus trichocarpa ectomycorrhiza microbial communities from riparian zone in the Pacific Northwest, United States - 23_EM | ecosystem: Host-associated > Plants > Roots > Unclassified | place... | reverse complement strand
TTACATATAAAAAAATAACTATTTATAAAAAAAAAAAAAAAAAAAAAAAAAAAGAAGAAAACGACCAAGGGGTAGGATCTTCACGCAACCATCTAAGTACTTTTCTATACTTAAGATATTGCAATACAATTACTTTTACTCTCTTTCTATATACTTCTCCTCCAACAAAGCCTACACCTCAAGAACCCGGAGACTATTGTGATAGTCTCGACGGGCCGCTCTGACATAGGACTATTGTGATAGTTCTATCAAGCACGACAATCCACGCATCTTACTATCTGGCATGATAGTATCCTTTGACGGATCGATCAGACTAGCAAGTCAGTTCCGTACTATCTGAAGAGATATTTCCCTACGCTCCATTATAAAGAAGAAGACTGGCTCACTATAGGAAACAACTATCGTTGCCTGTTGCCTAACTACCTAACAATAGGATTGTTACAACTCAACTTTCACGGCGGATTCAGCACATCCCGAACATAGATGGTGGTAAAGTATGGTTAGTGTAGATGGGACTCCAAAAGGATTACGAACTGTATTAACTGAGCCTAGTCTTTGGCCCAATAGTGGCCCTAGGTTTCTCACTCAGTCTAGTCTGAAATCATCCTCAGGTAAGTGAAAGCTTAATCCAAAATGTCTAAAATGTAGCAACTGTTGTGCCAGAGGGCTCCTAGCATTACAACCAGACTTCAAGGCCCAAAAAGGAGCATTTCAAGAAGCCATAGAGAAAGCCGGACACCTGGTGCTATTTTACACACCATTTCACTGTGAGCTTAACTTCATAGAATACTTTTGGGGCACAGCTAAAAGGTATACGTGTAAGCACCGTAAGTATGATTTCCCCTCCTAGAAAAGGCTAGTTCCCGAAGCAATGAACCAGATTCCCAATCAATTAATATTGAAGTATGCAAGACGAACTAACAGAATTATCAATGCTTATGAAACTAGAGCCGTTTATGGCTCTAAACAGTGTAAGTCAATTGTCTCAACTAAGTACAAGTCTCCCTGTCAAGTTCCAATTCTTTAGCTATCTTTGTATTTTACTTTCTGTTTTATCACTTTCTAAAATTTAAGTTACCAGACTTCTTTATAATTTTAATAGAGGTTTATCCAGCGCTTTATACTTATTTCTGTTAACTATGAGTCTGCAACATTTATTATACACAATATCAATTCTATGAAGTATAGAGACTGTGTAGCTTCAACACTGTGAAATAACTATGCCTTAACCAGGAATTGAACTGAGGCTTGCTTTTTTCATTTGTGGCCGGATGCCACGGTGTCACCTGTTACAAACTCTTTGGTGTATGGTTCCGGAAGACTAGAGGTAGACTGAGTTTTCACATAAAATCGGTGACAATTTTGGGGGTAACGGCAACCGTAATGCTTGGGATTTGTCTTGGCACTATAGGTTAAAGATGCCAAATCATTATTCTAGCCTGTTAAATATAGAGTTTTTGAAATATGAATTAAGATGAATAAAGCCCGAGAGATATTAAAATAAAGCTTGTATCATAGTTACAATTACCAGAGGGCCTACTGAGAGGGAGATAAGAATAACATAGACTATAGAAGGAAAGAAAGCATTTAAGAAACATAATATTAAGACTTAAGAATGCGCTGGTGTAGGAAGAATAACAGGTAAAAACATGTTATGCCAAGACAAATCCCAAGCATTACAGTTGCTGTTACCCCAAAATTGTCACGGATTTTATGTGAAAACTCACTCTACTTCTAGTCTTCCGGAACCATACACTAGAAAGGTCTTGAACCATATATTTCCATTGAGATCCGAATATCTTAAGAATTCTCCGGGGGTTGGGACCAACTATCTACAAACTATATCTCTTTTACGAGCCCCACTATTACGAACCCTTAGGTTAGCGAAATCAAGCAATATATTGTCCCTTAGCATCAATAACTGAATATTTGTGCTCTTTTTTCTTTTCCTTAATTCCATGGTATGATTTTAGGTACATGACTAGTACTTCCTAGGGTTCAACTGCTGCATTTGGGAAATATCCCATGGCAAATAAAAATACAAAGCAAAAACAAAAACAAAATTAATTAATCAAAACAATAACTAATAATGGCATAAGGCATGAAATCAAAGTGAAAATTCCCCATAATTGGAGTTTTTTGAGCTATCATCAAGCTTGCAGCTTAAGATCTTTTTGTTGTATCCCCCACTATACTTATAAAGTATCTAATCACTAGACCACCACATGGGCTCCAGGGTGGTGAATATTGCTGTTGTCATGCTTGGTGGGTCTTGTATGTTGCCGGACTGGAGGTGCAAGGTCTTTCGTGTAATGGGAGTAGGATGCAAGGTGATAGGGAGGAGGCAGTAGGATGCCAGCCAGTAGCAGTAGAGTGCCAGCCGCGAAGGTGCCAGTGTATTGCCCACTGTACATCATACAAATGTGCTTCTGGAAGGACATCGTGTAAGGTACCCAATAGGTATAGTGATTTTTGATAAACCTAATAAAGCACTACCAGTAATATGTTTGGTAGCAGTACTCGTAGGATGCCAACCATCGTGTTTTATCTCACGAGGAGGCCATCCTAGTCCACTTATGAAGCTCCAAGTTCAGCTGCCGGAATGATAGTGAGATTTGTGTTGTGTTGTGGGGTTGAACCCTGAATCAACCTTCCCGAATAGGAAGGAAAAACGCGGGGTAGGAAAAGTGAGGGAAAGGAGCTTGACCGAATATTTGTGCTCGCCACACTCTAACTTATATCACCACATCCGGGCCCTTCCCATCCACTCCTGAACCCCGCCATTCCTTGTACATGACAAACACATTATTATCCAGGCAGGTGGATGGTGTGACACTTATTAGAATTACCTATCTATTTTAATTTTAATTTAATTTTAGTTGTGATTTAGCTGTCATCTGTTGAGAAGTTGAGTATTGATAAGTCATTGCGATGTTCGGTTATTTATATTCTGAATCTACTAAGGAACAATACTGACTTGGGATAGGCGAGGCATGCCTAACATAAAACTCTTTATATCCCTCACCATTCCTATTTGGCTCCCCATGGATTCCATCCCCGATTGGATCGTGTTAGTCTTGCTTTTACTCGAGCGCGCCACAGCGGTCGTAGTGGCCACTGAATAGCCAGATATCATTTCTGGGCGATTTCCAGGATGGTACCCTTGTGCCGTGCCAAATAAAGCCCTGTTATAACAGAGCTCTCCCGCATCTCCCCACGAACGTAACACGTTTCCCAGAATAATAAACCGTAGGGAAAATAAAATTATTAACATCCAGTCCTCAATTGGAAGGAACATTGATTTCTAGCTAGCGGATTCTATCGGACTAGATTTTTTTAATGTACTGTACACGACTACACATCCAAGCTAGGGAAATAGAAATGTGGCCAACTTGATAAAGTATCTCATTGCATCTGTCAAGTCCAGTTAATTAAAACTGTCCGCTCGTGATATACCGGTAGGTGGTGGGAATCATAAATTACTGATAAGTTGGGGGATAAAAACATCTCTATCGGAAGTCCACTTACCAAGGTGGGAGGACGGGGTAACAGATTGCCTTAGCACAGAAATTATCTATTAGGACACATCTAACACAACTACCCGACACAACTATAAGAAAGCAGCCCTTTCCTCGGTCCCGCTCACAAGAAGAAGACACCCATTTACCTCCACAATATCTTCTCGCACTACTATACGACAATCACCCCTGCTACCACACCTTATCTACCACAAATACATCACCTATGAGAGACATTCCACCGAATCACGGCTGTGATCATCAGCAAGATGAAAAATCGAATCCTCATACCCACAACACGACCTGTTGTATTCATGGCCACTCGAACCAGGACAATGAGAATGCATCAACCAGCTGCAGTAGGACTACTAATGCGGGAGCAAGTGAAGAGCCCTGGCGGATTCACGCCTGGCTATCACCACTCGAGCCGTATGGAAGACATCAAGATGTGAGTAGCGGCCGACTGGATGGGGTCGGGGACTGGGTTTTACAGAACAATGGATTCAAGACATGGTGCGAGAGTCAGAATAGCTCCGTGAATCCCATTCTTCTTTGCTGTGGGGGCCAAGGGATGGGCAAGACATATATAAGGTACGGGTGCATTTCGCAGAAACCAAGGTGAATGCTAACAAGGAATAAAATCAGTTCATTAATGATAGACACTCTGTGCGAGCAAGCCCGCCGGAACAGTGTTGTGGTTTTATTTTTCTATTGTGATCACCGGGCGCAGAAAGGCCAATCGGCGGTAAATATCATTGGGTGCCTCCTTAGGCAATTCGTTTGGGGAGCAGCAGAGATTCCAGAAGGAGTTCACAGTTCATTTGAGGACTCGGAGTCTAGGCAGGGATGCAGAAAAGGACTCCAATTGCCAGACATGGTGAAATTATTCATCAAAACAATTATCCCCATTGAACGAGCATACATCTGTATCGACGCAGTGGACGAGCTACTGCCCCAGGACCGATCAGAGTTTCTTGACGCATTAAGGCAGATTATCCGAGAGGTACCAAATACTCGGCTATTTCTTACAGGGAGGCCGCATATTCGCGAGGAGATTGAGAAGCACCTCATGCAGGGCGCATACTGCATAAATGTTCCGGTGGACCAAGGAGATATTGCTAAACCGATGAGCCGGAAGCTGGATATCTCACAAGATACGGACGTGGTGATGGAAGATTTGAAAAATGATATCATAGGAGAAATGTCGGAAAAGGCTTCGGAGAGGTAAGTACGAGTAGCTCTATTACAAATTCATCTCAGTAGCTAACACACAGCAAAGGTCCACACCAATTCCACTAATAACTGACATCTTAGGAGGAACGTTAAAAAATGCTCCAGAGAAGTAAGCAGGAGTAACCCTATTATGAATTTGAGTAATGGCTAACACTTTGCAAAGGTCCGTACCTATTGCGTTAAAAATCAACGTTACCTCAGGTGAGAATACATTAGCGAAGCAAAGGGAAATGTTGCGAAAGGTGACTACGACCGGTGTGGACCTAGACAGCCTGTACGGCCAAACTCTGCAGCAAATAAGGGAACAGACAGGTGACCGGCCAAGGCTTGGAATGCAGGCGCTGATGTGGGTATCCCATGCGGAACGGCCGTTGCGAATCGATGAACTCTGCCATGCTCTGGCATTTGGCATGGAGGCGACGGATCTAGACCCTAAGAGCATCCAGCCAGCAGATACAGTCATGGGGTCATGTTTAGGGCTTGCCATGGTTGACAAAAGGACATCGATAGTCCGACTAATCCATGACACGCTCCAGAAGTACCTTTCCCGGCCTGGTATCCTGTCCGGTGCCCACAAAGTACTCGGCGAAACCTGCTTAGCTTATCTTAATTCTGACCAGGTCAAGCAGCTTCGGGCCAGCAAGGTTGGGGACCTTGGACACATGCCCTTTCTCGAATATTCCTCTTTATATTGGGGTGTCCACGCAAAAATCGAACTTTCAGACCGGGCCAAAACCCTTGCACTTGAGGTATTAAACCGATTTGAAAAACATATATCTTTTACCCTTTATTTCGAGAAAAAGTTGATCTACTGTTTCCCAAATCCCAACTCTCCATTCACCGGTCTGCACTGTGCATCCTACCTTGGAATTGATGCGCTAGTAGCCGCATTGATAAAGGTGCAAAGCTGTAATGTCGATCAAAAAGATAGCGCAGGGTATACACCACTCATGAGGGCTGTTAGTCGTGGGAACCAAGGGGCGGCGAAGCTCCTGCTCACCTGCGATGGGGTCGATCCCAACAAGTCAAATATCTCTGGTATAACACCACTCTGGTGGGCTTGCTCATGTGGAGATGAGCAGATGGTAAGACTGCTCATACAGGTCGGAGCCAATCCCCACAAGCCAGACATTAGTGGTCTAACACCACTCATGATTGCTTCCCGCCGTATAAATAAGGGAATTCTAGCACTCCTCCAACCTCAGGCTGTCACAATCTCCGATCTGGAATAGCCCCAAAGAGAGATTTCCTTACATTGCCGCTCTGTGCATCTGTGGAGGCATTCCTTTCGTAATGGTTTTATACTGGACCTAGCTATCAGGCCAACTTCCACCCTCTCCTTGTAGCCCGTTCCAGCCGCTTTGCGTCTTCCTATTTTGTGGACACACTCCTCTCCTTTTATCTATTTTCAGTTTTCCCTAGCCCTCAATCCCCCAAATCAGCTTGGCCATGGACTTGTTCTGGGAGACTGTTGTCTTTTGTATCCTATTAAAATTGAAGCTCCTCCGCTCTTTTCTGCTCCCGGTGTTTTGTAGGATGGTGAAGATAAAGAATCACGACAACTCAGATAGTGGCCAGATATGTTACGGGTTTCAAAAGTCTTTGTTTTTCCAACGCATAACCTATCTCATGGGGAAACTGCTCAGGACTGGGATCCCCCTCAAAGACCAAAATATTTCAGAATTTCAGAATTTCAGAATTTCTAATACTGCCAGCTACGAGAATAATTCCTGAGACACCAGACGCAATCACAATTCCCCACAACCATAACAACTCATGTCAATGCCACTGTCAAAATCAAAGGCCCTATTGCCAGATCCCATGCTCCCTGAGAGAAGGAGTGACACAAATATACAGCTCTTAGTATTAATAGTCGCTATAGTTGTAGTTGTAATTGTGATCACTACTGTGGCAACCATCATAATTGAAGTTTGCAGGCAATTGTGGTTTTCTCTGGCCTTATTCTCATAGTGAGTATAGCATAATATCTTCATATTATAATAACTAAATTCCACGCCCTCCTTTATTTCTTTTCACCACTAATGTTTACCTAATACCCCACATATCCCCTTAATTTCATCCGTTGTACTTGTACACATTTCGATTCCCCCCAATCTTTTACCTCCTCGCCCCAAGTAACCAAAATCACCAGTAATATCAGATACAGAAGCAAAAGAAAACACAGTATGACTACCACCATATACTAGAGTCTAGAGGAGAAAATGCAGACTGAAAACTTCTGGATCCCAAACCTCACAACTAGCAGCATCTGAATGCTAAATAATAATAAAAAGACAAATTACGGTAAACCCCCGAATAATCAGACCATGTGCTATGTCGTCCGAAATTCCCCCCTCTACAAAATGTGTGAAAACCCAAATGAAATCTGCCCTCCGAGACAAAGAAAAAGAGAAAAACACCAGACCATTCTAAGAGAGGCAACTCCAACGTCCTAGCAAATGGTCCGATTATTCGAGTTCCTGCGGTAAAAATCATTTCCCCCGAAGAGGGCGGCTAAGTCTGCGGTGCTTTACAGTTGTTTTCATCTTTTTGCCCCCCCGCGGTAGCAAAGTCAGTCGTCAGCAACAGCTATCCACGGCCTGATTGGCTACCATATCTGGCAATGAATGCAGATCCGGCGCTGCCATGTGAATCTTACACAACCTCATGCAGAGGTCCCTTCCAATAGTATACGATCCAGTAACTTTGTCGGCGATCCAGGCCTTCTCCAGACAAGCCTCCGCACTCGGTCGATCCTTTGGGCTTGGTTGCAGGACGCAATGGAGGAAGCACACACCCGGGTCATTAAACCTTATCTTTTCAACTCCCAGGAGAGTGGAGGTTTCGGCCATGGCATACTTCCATGTCCTTAAATAACAGGCTGCCAGCGAACATCCTGTGCAAGATACACCCAGAGACCAGATGTCCACCCTATTGGTCTTGGGTTTGGACGTATCATGCGCTTCCGGGGCCATATAGCCCTGTGTGCCAGTAGTTGTTTTCATGTACGTGGAGGTATTCGTGAGTGGGATGCGCTTCGAGGTACTAAAGTCTCCAATTTTTACCTGTAGGACGGAGTGTGCTTCCCGGGAAGTAGAGGAATATATCCTAGTCAGCATTAGCGCCAAATCATATGCAAATTCAAAAGAGAAATGCTCATTATTACAGGACGCAAGTTGGCGCAAATCTTACCGCCGATAGTGCCTGCAAGTTCCTGATCTAAACTTGACACCGCCTGATAGGGAAGTTTGGCAAGGCTTGTGGTATCCTCTTTACGGCCCATAGCTCCGGGAACTCCATTCGATGGGTCTGGACTTTCTCCAGGAATACAGTCCCGCAAGCGCCACTACCAATTTTATAATTCAACCTCCAAGCTGGCGGCTCTCGAACAGGGGCAGTACGGTCTTCCACCGCCTCAAGTGAGCCAACTGGGGCTCTAGAATGGGGTTCCACAAAGCCGTGATGAGATTCCTGGCTTCCACTATCATCTGAGGATCCGGCCACTCTCTTCCGAATAAAGCGCTGCCATGGTGAGGGCGCTGGGGGAGCGAGACCGTATGGCCCTCTATGTCTATGGCATCATCACTTGCTGAGCAGGTGCCATGGTCAGGTGCCGGAAGTCCGTGACTGGCTCCAAAGTCTGAATACGTGACTTTGCGCATAGAATCAGAGTCCGGCCACCGATGTCTGGGGTGGCGGCGCGCAACTGGGCGTGTGGGGACAGAGAGAGACCGGTATCAAACTAGATTATAGATGAAGTGTTAGATGGTTGCTATCAACAAGGAGTCTAACCACCTACCTATAAGTGGCTCAGGGCCTAGGACACTATCTCCATAAGGGCCAACCGTCAAGGCCTGCTCTAGGCGGCGATTGTCCTCTGAGGAGAAGATGGCTCCGCCGGCCCCCACACAGAAGACGGAGCCAGCGTCAGGAATGACGGCGAAGGAGTTGGTATCTGCGAAACTATGATCCGGCAAGGGGCTGCGGGCAGCAGACATTGTTGCGATTGAACAAGCGAGTCGGACAGTGGGCCCTCCGGGGCGCCCCATGGTTCTCAACCGATATCAACACTTAAACATGGTAACAGTTAATAAGAGACAGCTCTTAGGTAAGGTGACTCTTAGAAAGAAGGAGCGAAGATGAGACGGGCTAGGGAACCTGTTACCAGACATCATGAGCAAAACAGTGATGGGATTCTTGCCCAATAATTTTAAAATCCAAGGAATGTGTAGGATGGCTAGGGCCGCGATAAACCTGAGTGCAACTTGTTTGTCGAGGCGAACGCAAGCAGCAAGGCACCAAAAAACCCCTTTCAATCCAGCATCCGAGACCTCCACGAAAATCACAAGCTCCTGAAAGACGAGCAAACAGCTATTTGATGTTAACAGCCCATTATGCCCCTGCCGGTTCGGATTAATTATTCCCTGCCTCCTCTACTATGTAAACCGCCATAGGTTTAGCAGAGTAGATTGACAAAATAACCAATACCAGTTAAGCTATTTCCTGCAAGCTCAGGCTTCAGAGGCGGCACTTTGTCAGGATAACTCAATTCCTTCTAGGGGTATTTTGTCTCTGAACGGAAGGGCCAGAGGACGAATAGCAATAGTGCATTTAAAGGGCTGATATCAACACTCCACCGGACCAACCGTGAAGGCTGTATCCACCATAAACCCCACCAACCGCTATGGCAACAACTGACCCCACCTCGATGATCCTTGAAAAAGAGAAAAGTATATTTCCATCGAGATCTGAATATCTTAAGAATTCTCCGGGGGTTGGGAACAACCATCTACAGACCTTATCTCTGCTACGAGCCCCGCTATGACGAACGATTGGGTTAGCGAAATCAAGCAATATATTGTCCCTTAGCATCAATAACCGAATATTTGTGCTCGCCACTCTCTAACTTATATCACGATATCCAAGCCCCTCCCAGCCACTCCCGAACCCCGCCATTCCTTGTCCACAACAAACACACACTATTATCTAGGAAGATTGACGGTGTGACACTTATTAGGATTATGTATCTATTTTAATTTTAATTTAATTTTAGTTGTGATTTAGCTGTCATTTGTGAGGCGAGGCAGGCCTAACATAAAACTCTTTATATCCCTCACCATTCCTATTTGGCTCCCCATCGATTCCATAGCCCTAAAAAGACCATCCTGGAAATCGCCCCGAAATGATATCAGGCTATTCAGTGGCCACTACGACCGCTGTGGCGGAAACGTGTTACGTTCGTGGGGAGATGCGGGAGAGCTTGCTGTGTGGGCTTTTGGCAAAACGATAAAAGGGCTTTATTTGGCACGGCACAAGGGTCCCCATTGGATCGTGTTAGTCCTGCTTTCACTCGAGCGCCGGAACAATAAACCGTAGGGAAAATAAAATTAGTAACATCCAGTCCTCAATTGGAAGGAACATTGATTTCTAGCTAGCGGATTCTATCGGACTAGATTCTTTTAATGTACTGTACACAACTACACATCCAAGCTAGGGAAATAGAAATGTGGCCAAGTTGATAAGGTATCTCATTGCATCTGTCAACAGTTAATTAAAACTGCGCGCTCGTGATATACCGGTAGGTGGTGGGAATCATAAATTACTGATAAGTTAGGCGATAAAAACATCTCTATCGGAAGTCCACTTACCAAGGTGGGAGGACTGGGTAACAGATTGCCTTAGCACAGAAATTATCCGTTAGGACACATCTGACACAACTAGCCGGCACAACTATAAGAAAGCAGCCCTTTCCCCTGTCCCGCTCACAGGAAGAAGACACCCATTTACCTCCACGATATATTCCTGCACTATACGACAATCACCCCTGCTACCACACCTTATCTACCACAAATACATCACCCATGAGAGACATTCCACCAAACCACGGCCGTGATCATTGGCAACATGAAAAATCGAATGCTCATACCCACAACACGACCTATTGTATTCATGGCCACTCAAACCAGGACAATGAGAATGCGTCAACGAGCTGCAGTAGGACTACTAATGCGGGAGCAAGTGAAGAACCCTGGCGGATTCACGCCTGGCTATCACCACTCGAGCCGTATGGAAGACATCAAGATGTGAGTAGCGGCCGGCTGGATTGCGTCGGGGACTGGGTTTTGCAGAAGAATGGATTCAAGACATGGTGCAAGAGTCCGAATAGCTCCGTGAATCCCATTCTTCTTTGCTGTGGGGGCCAAGGGATGAGCAAGACATATATAAGGTACGGGTGCATTTCGCAGAAACCACGGTGAATGCTAACAAGGAATAAAATCAGTTCATTAGTGATAGACACTCTGTGCGAGCAAGCCCGCCGGAACAGTGTTGTGGTTTTATTTTTCTATTGTGATCACCGGGTGCAGAAAGGCCAATCGGCGGTAAATATCATTGGGTGTCTCCTTAGGCAATTCGTTTTGGGAGCAGCAGTCATTCCAGATGGAGTTCACAGTTTGTTTGAGGACTCGGAGTCTAGGAAGGGATGCAGAAAAGGGCTCCAATTGCCAGAAATGGTGAAATTATTCATCAAAACAATTATCCCCATTGAACGAGCATACATCTGTATCGACGCAGTGGACGACCTACTGCCCCAGAACCGATCAGAGTTTCTTGACGCATTAAGGCAGATTATCCGAGAGGTACCAAATACTCGGCTATTTCTTACAGGGAGGCCGCATATTCGCGAGGAGATTGAGAAGCACCTCATGCAGGGCGCATACTGCATAAATGTTCCGGTGGACCAAGGAGATATCGCTAAACCGATGAGCCGGAAGCTAGATATCTCGCAAGATACGGATGTGGTGATGGAAGATTTGAAAAATGATATCATAGGAGAAATGTCGGAAAAGGCTTCGGAGAGGTAAGTACGAGTAGCTCTATTATAAATTCATGTCAGTAGCTAACACACAGCAAAGGTCCACACCAATTCCACTAATAACTGACATCTTAGGAGGAACGTTAAAAAATGCTCCAGAGAAGTAAGCAGGAGTAACCCTATTATGAATTTGAGTCATGGCTAACACTTTGCAAAGGTCCGTACCTATTGCGTTAAAAATCAACGTTACCTCAGGCGAGACTACATTAGCGAAACAAAGGGAAATGTTGCGAAAGGTGACTACGGCCGGTGTGGACCTAGACAGCCTGTACGGCCAAACTCTGCAGCAAATAAGGGAACAGACAGGTGACCGGCCAAGGCTTGGAATGCAGGCGCTGATGTGGGTATCCCATGCGGAACGGCCGTTGCGAATCGATGAACTCTGCCATGCTCTGGCATTTGGCGTGGAGGCGACGGATCTAGACCCTAAGAGCATCCAGCCAGCAGATACAGTCATGGGGTCATGTTTAGGGCTTGCCATGGTTGACAAAAGGACATCGATAGTCCGGCTTATCCATGACACGCTCCAGAAGTACCTTTCCAGGCCTGGTATCCTGTCCGGTGCCCACAAAGTACTCGGCGAAACCTGCTTAGCTTATCTTAATTCTGACCAGGTCAAGTGGCTTCCGGCCAGCAAGGTTGGGGACCTTGGACACATGCCCTTTCTCGAATATTCGTCTTTATATTGGGGGGTCCACGCAAAAATCGAACTTTCAGACCGGGCCAAAACCCTTGCACTTGAGGTATTAAACCAATTTGAAAACCATATATCTTTTACCCTCTCTTTCAAGAAAAGGTTGCCGTTCTCTACCCCGGATCCCCGCCGTCCATTTACCGGTTTACACTGTGCATCCTACATCGGAATTGATGCGCTAGTAGCTGCGTTGATAAAGGTGCAAAGCTATGATATCAATCAAGAAGATAGCGTAGGGTATACACCACTCATGTGGGCTGTTGAATGTAAGAACCACGGGGCGGCGAAGCTACTGCTCGCCTGCGATGGGGTTGATCCTAACAAGTCAAATATCATCGGTATATCACCACTCTGGTCGGCTTGCTCACGTGGGGATGAGCAGATGGTAAGGCTGCTCATACAGGTCGGAGCCAATCCCCACAAGCCAGACATTAGTGGTCTAACACCACTCATGATTGCTTCCCGCCGTAAGAATAAGGGAATTCTAGCACTCCTCCAGCCTCAGGCTGTCACAATCTCCGATCTGGAATAGGCTCAAAGAGGGATTCCCCTACATTGCCGCTCCGTGCATCTGTGCAGGTATTCCTTTCGCAATGGTTTCACACTGGATCTGGCCATCAGCCCAACTTCCACCCTCTCCTTTTATCTCTTTCCCGTTTTTCCTCACCCTCAATCTTGCAAATCAGCTTCGCCATGGACTTGTTCTGGGAGACTGTCGTCTTTTGTATTCTATTAAAATTGAAGCTCCTCCGCTCTTTTCTGCTCCCGGTCTTTTGTAGAATGGTGAAGATAAAGAATCACGACAACTATTACGGGTTTCAAAAGTGTTTGTTTTTCCAACGCATAACCTATCTCATAGGGAGACTATTCAGGACTAGGATCCCCCTCAAAGACCAAAATATAGCAGAATTTCAGAATTTCTAATACTGCCCCCTGCGATAATAATTCCTGAGACACCAGACGCAATCACAATTCCCCACAACCATAACGACTCATGTCAATGCCACTGTCAAAAAATCAAAGGTCCTATTGCCAGATCCCATGCTCCCGGAGTGAAGGAGGGACACAAATATACAGCTCTTAGTATTAATAGTCGTTATAGTTGTAGTTGTAATTGTGATCACTACTGTGGCAATCATAATGGTTGAAGTTTGCGGGAAATTGTGGTTTTCTCTGGCCTTATTCTCATAGTGAGTATAGCATAATATCTTCATATTATAATAACTAAATTCCACGCCCTCCTTTATTTATTTTCACCACTAATGTTTACCTAATACCCCACATATCCCCTTAATTTCATCCGTTGTACTAGTACACATTTCGATTCCCCCCAATCTTTTACCTCCTCACCCCAAGTAACTAAAACCACCAGTAATATCAGATACAGAAGCAAAAGAAAACACAGTATGACTACCACCATATACTGGAGGAAAAATGCAGACTGAAAATTTCTAACACTCAAACCCCACAACTAGCAGCATCTGAACGCTGATAAAAAAATTAAAAAGAAAGACAAATTACCGTAAAACCCAGAATAATCAGCCCATGTGCTATGTAGTCCGTAATTTCCTGCCCTGGAAAATAGGTGAAAGTCACCAAAAATCTACCCCCCGAGTCAAAATAAAAAGAAAAAACACCAGACCATACTAAGGGAGGCAACTCCAACGCCCTAGCACATGGTCCGATTATTCGAGTTCTCGCGGTGAAAATCATTTCCCCAAGCGGGCGGCTAAGTCTGTGGTATGTTTTCGTCTTTCTGGTCCCCTGTGGAGCGAAGTCCGCCCTGTCAGTAACCGCTATCCACGGCCTGATTGGCTACCATATCTGGCAATGAATGCAGATCCGGCGCTGCCATGTGAATCTTACACAACCTCACGTAGAGGTCCCTTCCAATAGTATCTGATCTAGTAACCTCATCCGCGATCCAGTCCTTCTCCAAACAAGCCTCTGCACTCGGCCGATCCTCTGGGCTTGGTTGCAGGACGTCACGGAGGAAACACACACACGGGTCACTAAGCCCTATGTTTTCAACTCCCAGGAGGGTGGAGGTTTCGGCCATGGCATACTTCCATGTCTCAACAGGATCCTTAAATAACAGGCTGCCAGCGAACATCCTGTACAAAATACACCCCAGAGACCAGATGTCTACCCTATTCGTCTTGGGTTTAGACGTATCATGTGCTTCCGGGGCCATATAGCCCTGTGTGCCAGTGGTTGTTTTCAGGTACGTGGAGGTATTCGTGAGTGGGATGCGCTTCGAGGTACCGAAGTCCCCAATTTTTACATGGAGGACGGAGGTGTGCTTCTCCGGGAGGTAGAGGAATATATTCTAGTCAGTATTAGCTTGTAGATAAGGTGTGCCGGATCAGCGGGAGCGTAGACTTCAGGTTTCAGATCGCGGTGTGTAATTCCTTCTTTATGCATTACGGCCAACCCACGGAGCAGTTGCTCGATTACCACCTTCGTATCTCTTTCGCTCCACCGATAGCCATCCACAAACGTCACCGACATATCCCCTATTGGGACATACTCCATAGCAATATAAAAGTAGTCGGTGTCCTCATAGGAGGAGTGGAATTTAACAAACCATTCGTGCTGTCCGCGAATCAGACCAAATCCAATGTAAATTGATAAGACAAATACCCATTATCACAGGACGCAAGTTGGGGTAAAACTTACCGCTGATAATGCCTGCAAGTTCTTGATTTCAGCTTGATACCGCTTGATAGGGAAGTTTGGCAAGGCTCGGGGTATCCTCTTTACAGCCCATAACTCCGGGAACTCCCTCTGACGGGTCTGGACTTTCTCCAGGAATACAGTCCCGCAAGCACCACTGCCAATTCTATAATTCAACCTCCAAGCTGGCGGTTCTCTAACAGGGGTAGCACAGACTTCCACTGCCCCAAGTGCGGCAACCGGGATCCCAAAGCTGGGTTCCAGAAAGCCGAGATGAGATTCTAGGTTTCCACTCTCACCCGGGGATCCGGTCACTATTCTGAATAAAGCACTGTCGGGGTAGGGGCGCTGGGGGAGCGATGCCGTAGGGCCCACGGCGCCTAGGGCATTATTACTCCGTGAGTAGGTGTCGCGGTCGCCCGTGAATCTACTCTCAGAATCAAAGTCCCGCGGCCGATGTGTGGGGCGGCGGCGCGCAACAGGGCGTGTAGGGGCAGAGACAGCCCGTTTAAAACCAGATTCTAGGTGAGGTGTTAGATGCTTGCTATCAACAAGGGGTCTGGTCACCTACCTATGAGTGGTTCTCCATAGCTATATTTAGAATTATAGCCCACCGGGCGGGGATTAGGGTCAACCCGCAAGGCCTGCTCTAGGCGGCGAGTGTCCTCTGAGGAGAAGGTGGCTCCGCCGGCCCCCACACTAAAGACGGAGCTAGCGTCCGGAATGATGGCGAAGGGGTTAGTATTTGTAGAACTGTGATCCGGCAAGGGCGCTGTGAGCAGCAGACTTTGTTGAGATTGAACAAGCAAGTCGGACAGTAGGAGGTCTGAGGCGCTCCGAGGTTCTCCATTGATATCAGGGCTTAGACTAAACAAGGTAGCGGTTAACATGAGGTAGCTTTTAAGTAAGGTAACTCTTAGAAAGCAGGGGAAAATGAGACGGGCTAGGGCACCTGTTACCAGACATCTTTCACGAAGGCTGTGATGGGATTCTTGTCCAATAATTTTAAAATCCAAGGAATGTGTAGGATGACTAGGGTCTGGATAGGCCTGTAACTTATGCAACGGGTTTGTCGATGTCAACACAGCGGCAAGGCACGGAAAAAAGTCCCTTTAAATCCAGCATCCAAGATCTCCACTCAAATTACAACGCCCTGAAAGAATCGACACAACAGTTATTTAAGGTTAACCAGCAATTATACCCCTGTCCATTCAGATTAATTATTCCCTACTCCTCACTATGTAAACCGCAATAGGTTTAGCAGAGTAGATTGACAAAATCGCCAATCCCAGTTAAGGTATGCTAGTAAGCTCAGGCTTCAGAGGCTATCCTTGCACTTGTCTGGACAACTCAATTCCTTCTGGGGGTATTTTGTCCCTGATCAAAAGGGTCTGAGGCCGAATAGCAATGGTCGGATTTAAAGGGGTTATTACTCGTAATACAGCATGCTACTGGCCCAATCGTGAAGGCTGCACCCACCATAAACACCATTAACCGCTGTGGCAACAAACTGACCCCACCTCAATAGATTTTAAAAGCAAATAAATAATAGAAAAAAGAGAAAAGTCTATTTCCACAGAGATCCCCGAAGCTGTCCAAGTTGTGTCCTATAACTTGTTAATAGCTGTCAAGGAGGTTTACTTGGTTTAGGATTGATAAGGCCTTTATGATCAGCAGAGTATCATACTTAGCCCAGAGAAGGATATCCGGAAAAAAGGAGTGGTTGATCTCTGATAGGCATGAGTCTCTTGCCTTGTATTTTGCGAATCTACGGTATGTTTCCAGATACTTGTTCCCTGTGACAAGTCTGTTGTGAGCAGGCTGACTCATGGCGTACTGCAACTCAATTCAACACGGAGGAAGATGGAAAACCCCAGCCGTGAGGCACCTATAACTTAGTAAGAACGAGTAAGATTCGCTATCCTGGGGCAGGGGTTATGACTGTATGACTGCAGAATACCCAAATATGCAACCCCAAAAATACACAGTCCTGATTCATTATATTATAGCTCGAATCCTTGGATTACTAAGGTTCGGCAAGAGGGAACTGTGTACCGGTATTTGGGCAAGTCGTCTGTTGAGGTATTATAATCGTAACCCGGGTACTCGAGTACCAAGTGACAAAGTACATCAAAAAGGAATCCTGCCTTCCGAATATAGGTTCCCTAGTTTCCAAATATTTGGAGATTTGGTGGAAAATATAGACTCTAATTTGGATCCTGACACCTCCATTTGCAGTAGCTCTTTTTATTAGTTTTTAACTATTAAATTTTCATAGATAATTGACATCAAACTTTTGTTTTTTACCGCCCCCCCCCCCCCGCTGTGTAATTGTGGTGTTGCTCACCAAATTTCCGTTGAATGGTATGATAATATTATGATACCGCATATTTCAGTCTGCCTTCAGGTACGTTCGCGTGAACATACAGTAAGAGGAGGGCAACTCCCCCTAGACTACGGTAATCTAAATCCCCAGGTCCCTCCTCATTCAACAAGACAAGCGCTTCCGCTCCCGGAAAAACCTCACCGAGCCACTTGTGGCTGGGGACGATAAGTTACATGTGGAATCAGCCGCATAAAGCTAAAACCTAACAAAGCCTTAAACAACCCGCACGCCTCGCCGCCCAACTCTATCCGTCCGCGCCCTCGAGGACAAACTCCTCACCCGTTCTCGCCATGTCTAACCTTCAAACGTTCGTTAACAGTATGCTCCTCTATCCTATGGGTTCCAATCCTCCCGCTAACGTCTCGGTAGAAACCGTCACAATCATAACCTCAGACGGAAGGACTCTTACCGGCAAGCTTGTAGGCCACGACCAAACCACCAACCTCATCCTCTCCCACACCATCGAACGTATCTTTGCGACACCCGGATCGGAGGAGGCGACGCAGCAGGTTGAACACGGATTGTATTTGATCCGCGGGGATAACGTTGCTATTTGTGGGCTTGTGGACGAACAGTTGGAAGCTGGTATCGATTGGTCGGCGGTCAAGGCGGAGCCGTTGGGTGGGATGAAGCACGTATGAATTGCAGGAGATGCCATGGATTCATCTGGGACACGATGGAATATGTGGAAATCGGAGGATGGGGGCAACGTGTTTAATTGTAAGATGGGTTACAGATAGCGTTGTTGGCACTAAGTCGCCAGAGTTTGTGCCATGGCACAACCTTTCAGATCGATGTGCCGGGCACGGCACAATGTAGTGCCCAGGCAATACATGTACAAATAAAATGACTTTTTAAGAAGAAAAACAAGGAAACCATCTACAAGCCCAATTAATATTGAATATCCCCCATTTCCAATCCTTCTGAGTTCTCACTGTGCTGAAGAACATGAATATTTGCTTCCTCAATAACAGAAACTGGCCTACAATAATGGAATTGTGCCAGGTTGTGCCATCAGCCAATCTCACTACACTCTGGCACATCGTTGTGCCGTGCCGGGCACATTGGCATGGCACAAGGCACTTCAAGTGCCAACAACGCTAGTTACGGATGCAACTACGGATTTATGTGGCATGTCGGGGCACTGGATTTTCAAGGGTTTGCTACCTAGCAAATTATCCACCTTTTTATCCATATACTGGGCATGGGCACAGATGCGATCGACGAATCTAGATTGGCTGGAGCCTTTCTTCCTGTTTTCAATTATTTTGGTTTGGGTTTGCTATTGAGAGCGATGTGCCTAGCTCCTCTTTGCTCTATGGTAGCCTATCGAGAGGGTGCGATTTTCGCAATTTACCGGATAAAATAAAAATGCACCTTTGTTTGATATAGCGGAATAAACGCATTCATTGTTGGTAGTTGGCCCCAGGATCAATACGCATCGACCCTGATTAATACCGGTAAACGCCATGATTTAACAGATAAGAAAGGCCTGGAGTTGTTTCTTTTCAGGACAGTGTCTCCAAGAATAGTAGTAAAACTAAAGGAACCATATGCGATCATACTGCGTAGTAAACATGGACTTCCGCACTACGGACACAGTTCTGCCAGCCAGGAAACTAGACGGCAAACTCGTGAGTAACACATCACAACCGAGGTCTAGACTGATTACCTGTGCCCGAGCGACCAAATTGATCCGGTCGCCGGGTTTCAAACACCGGACAAAATCTGCTCCCGTCCCAGCCCCTGTGTCTTCATTAACGGGGCCGGAATCAGGGCCGTGACGTTCCCAGACAACCCAATGTGTCTTCCAGTCCTGCCCAGCGTGTACATTTCTCTGCAGGTCCCAGGTGTTCTTTTGCTCAGACTTAGATGTTAAACTTCTATTGGCGTTTACCTCGCCCCCTCCGGTAGCGGTGATCCGCTTCCACCGAGAGTGGCGACAGTGGGAGGCGTCGTTCTCGGTCACTACCTCTGCATCCACGAGTGGTTCAAAGTCCGCTGGGATGATCGATTTTGGACGTTCCGCGCAAACCTCAAACCAAGAACAGGCGCCTCTATAGGTACCTATGGAACCCCAGATGTCAGTGAACTTCGCCCACCCCTGGAAAGTGTGAAATACCTCGACCATCATTGCTGGACCAACCCTGGTCTCTACTCACTGTTTGAAAAACGACCTTGCGAACCGGATACTGTCCGCGAGCCCGATAATCCCCTAGAGATAAGAGTAAGCAAAGGTTGAAAAGGGCTCAAGGACATTCCTTCTCTCATAATACAGAACATGTATCGATGACCGGTGGGGCTGGGGGTTCCCTACCAATGAGGCACCCGGTTGTAACACCTTCGATCGCTCCGTCCCCTGTCGCCGGCTCGGGCCTGAACTCGCCAGGTAGGGGCCTTGTGCGCAAGTACAACAGATATCCCAGATAACTGTTTTCACGGGTTGACCACGCAACTCTCTCCGAAGCATATTGTGCGGTCGTGCTTGCAAGGGCCCAATATTCGGCAAAATCAAGGATCGTATCTATCACTTCCAACGGAAGACCTCTCCTCTGCAGCAATATCTTCGTTTCCAGCACTTGAAGCGGAGTATAGCCGCGACCCAGCTCGAAAGGCCCATCTGGCTGAGGTTGCGACCGGCTGCTGTCGGCCAGGCTACTGTGCGAGCTAGTAGGCATGTTGAACGAGGTAGGGGGTACTGTGGAGGGAGAATTTGTGAAGGGAGAAAGGTTTAAACCGAGGACACACCTAATAACCCTTTTCATGATTGCGTAGGGATAAGGACAAGAGGGCGGAGGTGGAGGTGGAGGTGGTGCTGGCATAGTAGTGGGGGGTTGCATGGGACCTTTCAACAGACAATGATCGCAACGTGCGATTCTCGCATTGCGCAACATATGACGCGCATGGCACAGTGACAAGTGAGCCACCTATCCGATGTCTCACGGTTACCAGCAGTTTTTACCACCCAAAACACCCGTTCGAGTAGACTCCAGTTATCCCTAGTGCCAATCCGACCGATACGGGAGCTCAGTATACTGTGGGGGGCTTCTCGTGTAAGGTGGGGAGAGGGGCACTGTGCTTGAATAAGAGCTGTAGGACAATAGGTTTGAACGCATGGGGAAGACCTGCTCCATGCTCGTGATATGCAGATTGCGCCTCCCTGGTAGTAATCCACGACAAGGCCATCCACGCGTCCACTAGGAGCGCAACCCGGTCCACAGCTATTCCCCAAATAGTATGATACTCGAGCCCTGGCGTGTGTCCATAAAAATTGGAAAAAATAACTCGACAGAGATTTTTATGGGATCAGTAGAAACAGCATTCCCTACTCTACTTGTATTGCCATGCTCAGTGCTGCTGCCTCTCAGAGGGGGGCATTCGCTACAGGATCATTGCGAGAGAAACAGCGCCTATCAATCCCTAAGGGGTAGCACTAGGTCGGGTTTACCCATGATCTAGGGCATGTTATTATACAGGATCAAATATGGAAGCGAGATAGGCTCGGGGTTGCAGGACAGCGGTCACCCAACGAGGCTATTCGAACGGCGTAGTACGGTATAACCTTGTCGGAAAATGTGCCGCTTCGACAGGGATGTCGCGAGACTGACTGCCGTGCTCGAGTACCCGCCTGGCGAGCGAAGGTCCGCCGAAATCCACCATCTCGGCCAGCCCAGGGCTGGTTTAGTTTGACAAGTCAATAGAATCGCAAACACCAGTTAATGAGATCTAACACATCCAGTGTGCTGATCTTATACTATCCTGGGAAAATACAAACACTCCTCAGGAGCTTTCAACCCAGAATCCCTGGGTCACAGGGCTGATGTAGATAGTAGATTTCAATAGGTTTTACAGTGCCTGTATGATAATACCGGGATTTCTGTGAAATGGATTGGACATGCGTAGAGGCGCAAGGGAAGCGCATCAAAGTGCATGCAGGGCGATTTCTAATCAGTAGAGGCCAGATGAATTACTCATTATACGATTAATATAAAAAAACTGATGATAATGACAAAACAAAATTTGTACTTGTATTTACTCAAAATATCCAGAAAATTGAAAGGATTGAGCAAAAAATGTCAACTCCGGATGGATGTACAGCTTCTATCATATCAAATCACCAAAGCAAGTAAAGTTACTTTTAGCGGTAGGTCTCGTTTACTCCTGTAAGGTAATACTAAACCCATTCCTCGAAAACCTGGTATCATAGATGGTATCCCAAGTAAATCGATGCAGTTATTAGGGCAAAGAGGCAGTTTACTAACTCCTAGATTGCACAATTGTCCTCTTTTATTACTGTCCGAGTCATATCGACCTTATAAAAGTTTAGCCTGTTCATTACTATTTGGTATTGAACAAAGAGTTGTGATAGGATGTGGTTAGTAACTTGGACGAGTGCTGTTGCTGGGCGTGCCAATGATAACTTTTGCCACAAAACAGTATTTAGCAATCGCTCCGACCGCAGTTCTTCATCATGAATATTCATTGCTTAAGCCCATTAGCAAAACTATAAACTAACCTTCGTAGCTCTTTTGATCTCATTAGAGGGTCTCCCAGATGATCTGGTCTGACGTTGAGATAAGTTAAATTGACGCTCTAACCATTCACCGCCGGCCGGCAGTCTATCGTGCCCTATTCAATCATTATTCGGGTCAAGGTCTAACTTTCGCTGAAGCGAAAAGAAGGGCTCAATTTCCTTCGTCGCCCAAACAAACTATCATAAATCTGTTATCCGACCGTCACATCTCACTTGTTTGTTAAAAGTAAAGTATATATATACCGAGATTCACACAATCCGGCCCTCTTCCTATCTTCTCTCGACCACATCCTAGCAACAACCACCCCTCTACATCCTCCACTGGCCCAGCCATATCCCCCTCCAAAATGTTTCGCCTTTTCAAAACCCCTACTTACTTTACCACCGCATTTCATCGTGGAAGCCACCATGTTGGTACCACCGCCAATCACTGCCGCAAGTTGTCAACCACCCAGAGAAGCCTAATTCCAGTCTCCATGTCCAACCACTCTTCAGCCATCAGACTCCACGAGCTTGACGAGATGTGGTCCACACACTTTCGCGCGCTTGAGGACCGCTGGTCCAAACGTCTTGCTGAGGCTGATTCCCTGTGCCTCAAACTCTCTCAAGCGCTTGAAAACCTGAGTTCTGAATGCCTCCAGGGGCAGCAGAAGGGAAATGGATACCCGTCTTGCCTCGCTCAAAACCGACAGGTACGATCACTCCTGCTCCCCCTCCCCATCCGCTTTCTAACCTCTTAGCAGCACGCAGAGGAAAAGAGAGTAAGCATAGAGACATTAAAGGACATTTTGGTTATGCGCGCGGCCATAGGTATGGAAGAACTGTGTATGTGTGTCTATTGAGTAGTTACTAATGTCCCACTATAGCAAATGTTGTCAGCAGGGGTAAATTGGCGGGAAAGATCTGCCCAGCCGCTGGGACACAAGAAGCACTGGACGGGCTGGCAAAAAGGGAGGAATTCACCACTATCCTTGAAGCTGAAGCGAAAGAACGCGGACCCAGCGTTAAAAATATTATGGCTTCTTTCAACCGCCTCGACTCTCTGGTATCAAAACCCCTAGCTCTTGATGGCCTTAATATCACAGTTCCACACGAAGGCTTTACAGATGCGGAACGGGCTGCGCTCATTACCCTCTTCACGCTTCAAGAGGATTGGTCAGATAACTTCTGGGTCGGGGAGATGTATCGTGGTGGATATAACAGTTACGGGGACTATTCGGACTGATATTGCATGCGGAAGAAAAAAAATCTGGTGCTCCGACCAAATTTTGACTATATGCAATATAAGTTACAACCGTCACCACATCCCGGGCAAAGGATGTAGTTGATTGTATTTACATTCTACTTTACACTTCCAGAGAACACATACTCCATCTACTAGCAGAAAACGCCATGAGAATATCGCGATTACCGAGTGATTGTACGTGATCGTCTAACAGAGTCCCCCCAACAGTATTCACCCGTTTGTCATCCAGGGCCCTGGGGTGTAATTCAGTGCTTGATTTCATGCTCAGCACATACCCACAACTGACGAGGATATATTATCTCGTAACCTACTAAGATATGATACAAAAAGCAACGCTTATGCCAGAAGTATTACGGAAGGAACTTGAAAAAAAGTCAAAAAGTGAGGAATCAGAAAGGTGGAATTTTTTCTAGCCCCCGGAAACCACCGCGAGACCTTCGTATATCCTCCTCCTAACTTCCACAAAACTTGCCTTCCCATTCCTCCCCGCTCTCCTCAACATACCACCTCCCCCATCTTCAATGATAACGCTCCCGACCCCGCCCTTTCGCACGACAACAACCCCATCGATCAATAGCGTTCCCTCACCGCGGAACTCCGCCGCCAATCCGTCGTCGAGTAGCACTCGCCGCAGATCCGCCAATCTGATATCGCCGACGTGAATGGGTTGAGCAACACTCCTAGTTGAGGCAGCCAATGCAGGTGGTAATACGTCGAGGACGAGAGCACTCTTCTGTTCGACCTGTGACCCGCCTTCTTTAGACTCTGCCTCCGGGCTCTTGGAGAGTTTAACCTTCTTGCCGTTGCGGCTCTCTTCCCTCCTATCCTGCGCCTCGGTCACACGACCGATTAAGTGCACGACTCCCAGTCCGCGCACATTCTGCCACTTGAGGTTTCGGACGAGGTTGTCGCTAAGCTTGATTGCCCAGGCGTTGGTATCCACACCAGCGTTGACCTTGTTGCCAATTTGAGGGAAGAAAACGTCAGTGTCCGTGCCACTTTCGCCTCGGCCAGATAGTGTCCCCCGCCCACTAAGAAGTTTCCGGCAGTCGTTGGCCAGGCTCTTAGTCTCCTGTTCTCTGCCCCCAACTAAGATTAACTTCCTCGGACTGATTAATGGAAGGAGCATTCGTAAAATCCGAGAATCATGTAATCCTGCGAAATCGATAAATGCTACCTTGAACCGCATTAGTAGAGCAATCTTTGTGGAAGTAATCTTGCTAGGCACAGTCAACATGGACTCTTCGTCTTCAGCCTCATCCTCCTCAACTTCGCCTTCCCCTGTTTCCTCCTGCTCCCCATCGTCCGGCTCGTAGCTGTCGTCCCCATCTGGCCTGTCTTTTGTTTTGCCTGTGCGCTGCTTTTTGCCCACGTCCCCAGTTTCCTTGCCTTTGCGAGCGCCTGTACCGCCCCTCTTGGCATCGTTCTCATCCCATTTTCTCTTTTTCCCCATAACCCGCTCCTCCTTAACGCCTGTCGCATCGAGGAGGTCCTCCTCAGCCTTTTCCTCAGCTCGCATATACTCGTCTGCTCTAACGACCTCGCCATACTCATCCACTCTCCTTCGCCGCATTACGAACGGAAACATCCTATTTCGCCCTTTAGCACCGCGCACGTCGTAATCATATACACCTTTCCCCCTAAGTAAGATGTTGATTCCAATATCCACCTTACCCGCACCATATCCAGATGGGGTTGTTCCACCGAGCATTACAGTTGCCGCGGAAATTTTCTTGCTATTGGCAGTAGTGAGAGCCTTCCCTTGCCTCTCAGAATCCGAATCGTCATCGGAGGAAGATGAGGCATCATCATCATCTGGTTCTGCACCAATGGAGGAGGGAAGGCCTGAATTAGAGAGAAGAGACTGGTGTTGTGAAGTCAGCGCTTGTTGTGCCGCAAGATGCCGGTTATACGCTTCAAGTTCCTGGCCTACCAGTGGTGTCCGGTGAGAAATCTAAATCATTTGGATATCAGCGCTTGCTCAGTAACCAGATCGGGGAGGGATACCTCTAGTTCGGCCTGCTGCCCATCGAGAGATACTTCTTGCCAGCCAGTCGCTTTTGCTTCTCCGCCACTGCCTGTTTTTTCCTTCCATTGTTGCCATAAGCTTCCAGCCCACCCTAGTTTACCGTCCGACCTCTCCGTCAAAACAACCAAATTCTTCTGATCGCTGGCAAGCCTCATCAAAGCCTCACGACTGAAGCCCCACCCGAGACTAGAATCCGAAGCAATAATGACCTTCCCACGTTCATTGCCGTCGTTCAAAATCCTGTTAAGGTGTCCCTGTGTAGAAACTAGATTTAAATGCAGAAAGTCAAATGGACCAGCCTTATTTCCGTCGTTTCCTTTCCCTTCTGCATCGTCTCTTTGTCGGTTCCCTCTCCGGTCCCCACCCGCAATTGACTCAAATTCTCTAACCACCCCCTCGTCCATCCACTCCAGCATGCTGCCAACCACCTGACCCAATCGGCGAACCCTTCTTCCGGCAAGGAACAATCCAACTCCTTTGCCTTTCGCTCGTGAAGATAACTCCTGGTCTTTTCTCCAGGCGTGCTCGAGCAGATATACAAGCTCTAGCACTCGTCCAACAGAGTCTGTGGGGATCAGAACAGTGCCATTGTTCTCTAGCGCAGTCTTTTTTATAGCATCCAAGAGCATTTCATCCCTCTTTTTCCTCCCACCAGCCATGCTCACGACTTCTGAATTCCTTGCCGAGCAAATTAATGCCGTTGGCTTCCCCAAAGTTTCCAGAGAGACCCCACCGCCGGTCAGGAATCCCGCTCCTCGAAGACAGTTCTCGCGTGAGTGATTCCAATCCACAGCATAGACAATTGATTCCTGCGCCTGCTGTATCTTCCATATCGTGCCTCCTAGGCTATGTCCGGCCGAGTATGCAGTAATCGTAATGCTCCCCAACTTCCCGGAAACCCTCGCAACGGCTGAATGCAGAGGGGTAGGCTGCGAGTATTTCAGTGTAACAATCTTCGTACAATACGAGTCGATCTCGGCAGACGTCGGGGGTAGCTTCAACGCGTCGGGATGTAGTTCTCCCGTCTCGGCAGGTGGCAGGAAGGCTGGTGTACCAAAGCTGCTTGTGGGCACGGGAGGTGGGGTGGAGTCTAGCAGGCGGGTGGATGCTAATGGTGTGGACAAGTAGATGTCCTGTAATAATAGGCGGCCAAGATTGGATACCGGAAATGTGCTGTAGATAGGAATAGAGGAGAAGTTCGGGATGTGTTTGCACGCGTGCGCATAAGCTCCCATGTGAGCAAGGGTAGGGTGGGTGAGGAGTATGAGGTCGATTGTAGGAGTATGTCTGCAAACCGATATCCCTATATCAGCGCAATCCCACGCCGCAGAGAAACCCCAGATCCAAGATCGATCTTCTCTGGTACACTGAAGAGTTCAAACGCGACCGACTAACCTCTCCAGTTCCGCCAACATCCTCACATCGAAGCTCTCGTCCCAGCCAACATCGATTAAGACCTTGATTCCATTCTCGAGTTCGAGTAAAGATTGGCAAGCCTGAGAATCCGACTGAGCTCCCAGAAGGGGAGTAAAAAGAAACATTACCGAATTTATAATCGAGTAACCTTTGGAAGATCAGGCAGGTGCTTCTGTCATGCCGGGGAGTGTGTTCTTCGTTCTCGTGTCTGCGAGTCTGCGACAGGCATCCCAGCAGAGTCGTAGGAGTGTTACCCTACCTCTAATTTTGAGCCTCCCCCGCCCCTGGCCTTGGCACCACAATTTTCCTTTACAAAGTTATGTCCACAGTCCTCTGCAATAACAAACTGCTCCGTAATATAATACTTCCTCCATCACAACTTACCGCCAAAATGATCCGCACAGTGTACGTCGCTCAATATTATCTGTGAATTATTCAACGGAAGCTGATACTCCACAGAAAACCCCGGAATGCCCGCTCAAAGCGGGCCCTTGACGCCCGTGAGCCCAAACTTGTTGAAAACCAAAAGAACACACTTTTTCTCTCGGGGACAAGTACCAGCGACCTAACACGATCTGCAATGACCGACCTTGTACGCTCTCCACATCCTTCATTGGTTTCCAGGGTATACTAACTACGGTTCTCGCCCGCCCAGCACTCCCTCAAAAAGCCCAACGCAATAAAATTCACAAAAAAGAACAGCATCCACCCATTCGAAGACGCAGCACCTCTCGAATTCTTCTCCTCGAAAAACGACACCTCATTCCTAATCTTCGCGTCGCACTCCAAGAAGCGCCCGCACAACCTAACCTTTGCCCGTACCTTTGATCACCGAATCCTAGACATGCTAGAACTCGGCATAGACGAGAGCACCTTCCGCCCGCTAACATTTTTTAAAACCTCAAAGCCAGGAATTGGAATGAAACCGCTACTGTCCTTCTCCGGGGCAATCTTCGATTCGATACCGAACTACCAGCTTTTCAAGAGTATATTCCTGGACTTCTTCCGCGGGGAGACGGTTAATTCTATTAATGTCGAGGGACTGCAATACATGATACACTTTTCCGCGCCCGAGTCCACGGAGCAGAACCCGACCCCCACCATTCATATGCGTGTGCACTTGATCAAGACTTTAAAGAGCGGGCAGAAGTTGCCGAGGGTCGAGGTTGAAGAGATGGGGCCTAGGATGGACTTCAAGATTAGAAGGGTGCAAGAGCCGGACGGAGCGATGATGAAGGAGGCGCTGAAGAAGCCTAGGGCTTTGGAGGTATATTCCTACCCCTGCCATTGCTGCGCACTCATGATGCTAATAACTCCCAGGCTCGATCCAAGAAGAACATCGAAACGGATATCATCGGTGACAAGATCGGTCGTATACACACCGGCAAGCAAGATTTCAGCAAGATGCAGTCGAGGAAGATGAAGGGATTGAAGCGAAGACCTACTGATGACGCAGACGAGGAAATGACGCTAGTTGACGAAGATGAAGATAATAGCGCGAAGAAGGCACGTCTTGCTTAATGTGTACACTACATAAATTTCTGTTATTACCAAAAAGTCTGTTTTGGGGCTTATGAGCACGAGCTATCATACTCTTTTGTTAGCCCGACGGGTGACTTCAGGTGATTGTGGCTTTTACGGCCCAGTGCGCTTCACGAGATCATACTCGGTGGCTTTGAAGAGCCATGTTTCCAGCCTTTCTGCTCGTGCAGCCTGTGACACAGCAGGCCGATCTACAATTCTTATCGAATACCTTCATCCCATTCATTCGCCTCTAAAAATCTGCACAGCGCAACAGCGCCCCTATGAACAATGATTACAGGCTCCCACCTCAAATCGTGCAGCATGCGATTACCCGCAAAGAAAAAACCCAAACCTCTCAAAGCTGACAGTTATTTTGAGATACCCCCAACATAGCTAACTAGCTAGTATTGGAATGCCCCCTCATTCTTTCCCTCTTATTTCAATTACATCTACCCAAGCGTATACCGCCAATGCAAACCCTGTAATCATGTAATGCAAGTGCACTTGGCAAAGAAAAAAAGGAACAAAAACAGAGAGAATATCGAATACAACCGCCCAATTCCCCACAAAACACGAGTACGAATAAAAAAAAAAGCTCAACGGCTCTACTTGGCCACGAGTCTCGTAACTCCTCCGTCTGCCCACGAGTCTCACAACTCCTCCCAGCTCCTCCCCTTCGCTTTTGTTTCCCTAAATGACCCGCCCGCCCTATGGAATAAACCTCACACTCTGCATCGAGACGGGGGAGAGAGAGAGCAAAAAGAAGAAAAGGAAAGGAAAAAGAAAGCAAAGGCTCTCCCCCACTTACAGATCAAAAGGCCTCAAATGGCAGCTTCCCTGGCCACCGTATACCGAGCAAGGTGCGTATTCGTCATCATCGAGATAGCTCGAGTCCACGCCACCATAATAGTCATTGAAAAAGTCCGAGGTTCTGAAGGCGGGATCCTGCGTCTTTTGTCCGCCAGCCACAGATAGCAAGGAGTGCGCGGAGCAATCCTCCCTCAAAGCCGCAGTGGCCTGCCGAGCCTGCTCTTGCTGCATTTCACCCATAATCTGGGACTGGATCATGCGAGCTTGCGCCTCCTGTTCCTCGCGCTGGCGGAGGAGCTGGCTGTGGGTTTCCAGCGCCTGGTTGTACATGTTGCTATCGATAATTCCATGGGCAAGAGCAATTTCCAGATCGTTTGTGGAGGTCTCTGAGCCTAGGTTTGAGCTCAAAAGGTACTGAATGTAGGACCGTTCCTGATCCACGGTTGAACTCGCGGCTGCTGACTCCTGAGGTTTATCCACAAGAGGTTTTCCAAAAGCGGTTGGTTGGATGTAATGCTGCGAGACGGAGAAATTGATGCCGGTTGGTGATGCAGCAGGGGGGGTTGGTGAGAGCACAGCTGGATTATCATCCAGAAGAGAAAGGTTGCGGGAGAACAGGTTTGCGAGCTCATCCCCGCCTGCCCATGTTTGGTCTGGCTTTGCAGGGGGGGTCGCGGGAACCAGGTTCGAGGTTGCAGCGCACTATGATTAGTGTGTCAGCAAATAGGCCTCCAAGACATTAAATTCGGGCTTTCGGAGGGTTGGTACTTGGGAACAGTAAGGGATTTCGTCATAGTCCATGTGAGGAAATTGGTCCACATTGTTGCAGTTCAAGCAGCGGACGGCGATGAATGTCAACATATTTCCCGGTTAATGGTCTGGTATTTTATGGGGTGGGTAGGCTTTAGATGTGTTATTATTCCTTCTGGGGGTCAAATGTAGGAAATTAGGACAAAAACTCTGGTGTTGCTTGTAACTTGAAGCGGACTGAGTATCTATTTCAAAGATCTAGACACAGGATAGTACATGAAAGCTAAGAAAGAAATAGAATACCAGAGTGAGAAAAAGCAAGTTTTGTATTTTTTTGCAAGAATAGACTTTTTTCGGGTAATGGCGGGGTAATCGGCGGGGTGAGAAAGTGGGCTTGATATGGGAGGTGAGCAGGTATGGTGGGGTTAGGATAGAGGGGGTGAGAGTTCCCTAGATTGCGGTAATTATATAGAAAATGGCCGGCACCGGAAGTGGGGAAATGGAGGGTGAGCAGGAGCTGTGAGCGGAGGGGCGGGAAGAGCGGGGTCAAGCAGACGATGGCAAGCACTCAGAAGGTAATAGGATGGCGAAGAGTAGAGAGGTTTGGAAGGTGGAAGATGCGGAGGAGAGAAGGAGAGAGGGAGGGAAAGGAGGGTAGATATACTGTTGAGGCAAGACAGATAGACCCGCACAATAATAGAGGATGGGTGCGGTACACGAATCCTGCGCCGTTTCAAGGCGCGGGGTGTCTTTAATGTGCTCAATTTGAATCTCTCACCAACGGTAGAAACAAGGTTATACCCCACCGTCCCTCGAGACAAGCCACACTATCGAAATCTGATTCTGGGCCAATACGAGCATGACAGCAAAGGGCCAGCACTCGTCCTCCCTTGCATAATACCATCCAGTACTGCACAGTGAGGTTATCCTCATCGCGACCAACCTAAGGGAACATGGGTAGGTGGAGCAGAATTAGTCCCCCCCAGCAGTACCAGTGCCGTACCAGTGCTCGAGTAGGCGGTGGAAGGGAGTGTCATGGGGAATTGATCGGCCATTCCCAAACGTGTGACCGGGAAACACACCGTCAAATGGATAAGCGTAGCAGCAGATGTGGCCCGGCATCCGCTGTGACTATATTTTGATGCGGATACAGTACAGCACAGTGAGGGTATTCAAAGGTGAAGAACAAGAAATTTTTTAACGTATCATACTTCACTGTTTCATGTAAGCTTGGCACAACTACGAGTGAAAAGAGTTATGATAATACTAAATTTACGGTGAAGCCTGTACTACAAGCACCAGCGCCTGATTTCCAAAGTATCCGGACACCTTGGCACAAATTCATATAGCTCTTGGCGCCAAGGTCTCTGGATATTCGAAGAAAAAAGCTCTTACCGTAAAAACTCGAATAATTGAAGCTCACGCTGCGACGTTGGGGCTGCCTTTGCTGGTAGGTGAGGCTCTTTTTTCTTTTTTTTTCTGTCTTAAGCTCGGGCTGAGGGGGTGAGCTTTCGCTGTGTGCTCGTCCCCACCCAAGAGAGGGAATCATGGCCGTCTTGGAGCGAGGTTCAATTATTCGAGTTCCTACGGTATGATGCAACGGTTGATGGGTTAAACTCGCGGTAGGCGGCTATGTTAGTTCGTGTGTACTTGTAATATCGAGAAGAGACATACACAGTGTGTGTAGGAACAAGAATTAACATTTGATGTCTCTCTAGGTATTCGAGTCTGTACCGAGTATATTCTAACTTATACTGAAGTATATCATACTTCCCCTGCGTATCTGCGTTCCAGACAAAACCCCCGAACCATAGCCCCCGCCGCGAGTTTACCGTTGCCATGCTCGCTTGTCCAGAAGTGGTCACCGGAGGACAAAAGTGCATGAGTTTTCAGCAGTGCAACCGTAAAAAAAATATCCACATCCGAAATAGAGCACACAATGCATAGATCACCACCGCTATGCCTCCATGAGCATGAACCCCTTGCACACAGTCCCTGCATGCTCAAGCCAAGTCTCTCTTCGGACTCTCCATTTCTGTACTCGAGTATGTAAAGAAAATAGGCTCTCATGTCAAAGTTCAGATTATAGTCCACTGCTTCCGGATCAGTTGACAGTGGTGGCAGGGTAACTTAAGCTGCTGTCTGCAGCAGAATTGCTTTGCCGTAGTCTACTAGACTTGCACCTATCATCACCATTCTGTGCTTTATCCACTGGCACCTAGAAAGTTAAGGCACTACAAGGTAACTTAGAGCAAGGCCTGCACACCCCTCTTGGTATTCTTTCTTTGCCAAGTGCTGATATATTGTGTTCCTGGCATTGTGCTGGATTCTGGCCTTCACGGGTGTTGGGGTGATCTGTTTTGTTTTTTTGGCGATGGTTGCATTGCGGAAACACTCATACACTTTTGTCCTCTGGTGTGAACTGTTTGTCTCAGGGTGACCTGGCCTCAGCACTTGGCCAAAGTTCCCGTTGCCAACTCGCAGAATTCTTTTTCTGCGCGTTGTATCGAGATGACCCCTCCACATTTTCTGAAGGCAAATTTCTTGAGGAGAGTGAGTCACTCCCTCCGCTGTTTCTCTTCCCCATTTGCCCCGCATCTTGCCCCTCCACATCAATCTCTCCGACCTTTTCATTCGACGATATCCCAGCGACTCCCACAAATACTCATGAACACCGCTACCACTCCGATTAAAGGAGCTCCTCCTGCGCCTTCTATTGAGCTACTCAATCAGCAGCTCAACAACTTTGGAATCTCGGAACCTCTCACTCTGTTCCCCGATTCCAATCCTACCACAAATCCCGTCGACGTTTACCGATGCTACATTGCTCATGTTTTGGCTCCGATCACCGGGGTCGATCTCAATCTGGTTTATCCAGCGCTAGAGTGGACCCAGAGTCTGGACAAGGGAGATTTGATTCTTGCTGCCCCGAGGCTGAGGATTCCAGGGAGGAATTGTATCGAGCTCGCCAAGGAGTGGGCAGAGAAGGTACGCTAACAATGGGGTTTGAATCTGGATTGTGTTTGATCCGTCACTACTCCTCTCTCTCCTTCTATGGACCAACATGCTAACGCTTTTCTGGGTTTCCAGTTCCCCGAGAACCCTTATGTCCTCCTCCCTACAGCTTCTGGTTCTTTCCTTCGGTTCTACTTCAAGAAAGATGTGCTCTCAAAGCTCGTCCTTAGTTCAATCCTTAGCAGGAGGAGCGACTATGGCCCCATTGATACTGGGAAAGGCAAGCGTATTGTTGTTGAGTTCTCAAGCCCCAATATTGCCAAGCCATTCCATGCCGGGCATCTTAGGAGCACCATTATCGGGGGTTTCCTATCAAATCTCTACGAGAGTTGCGGTTGGGAGGTTATCAGAATGAACTACCTCGGAGATTGGGGGAAACAGTTTGGTATGAACCTCCCTTGGATATTTGTGCTCGGAGCTTGCGCGATGATGCGTGTTCTATCATAAATCCCCCCTACACTACTGTTCACTTGATTCTCATACCCCAACATGTATCTGTAGCAGCGCCGTTACTGGTGAAAATGTACCATGCAACCGAAGATCGCTGTGGATGGCACATTTCCACCAGTAACAACACTGCTACAGATACACGTTGGGATATGAGAATTAAGTGGACGGTAGTGTATTGCTGCTCAGGACTTGCTCAAACAGCTAACCTCTCATAGGAATCCTGGGTGTCGGTTACAAACGATTTGGTTCCGAGGAAAAGCTACTAGCTGACCCTATCAACCACCTCTTCGAGGTTTATGTAGCGATTAACAAGATTGTAGAGCAGGAGAAGGAAGTGGAAAAAGCCAAGGCGGCGGAGAAGGGGGAAAAGCAGGTTTGTCCCGGGTTTCGTGCTGTTTATTGGTTACTTTTAAGAGCGATGGGGTCTATAGGGGCTAAACGGCATAAACAACAGATTAGCAACGGGCCGACTGATCAGGAAGCTCTGGAGTTCTTCTTCGATATGGAGCACGGTGGGTTCCGTCACAAGCTATCACTGACCCTAGCTAACTTTTTTTTTTTTTTTGAAGGTTCTGAGGAATGCATAGCCATGTGGAAACGTTTCAGGGAGCTGAGCATTGAAAAGTACAAGGCGACTTACTCTCGACTCAACATTTCCTACGATGATTACTCTGGGGAATCCCAGGTCTCGGGAGAGAGCATGGAAAGAGCCGGAAAGATGATGAAAGAGATGGGTATTTCATCCGAGTCCGACGGGGCAATTGTAGTCGATTTCAAGCCACACGCCAAGAGGCTTGGAAAGGCGGTCGTCCAAAAGAAGGATGGCACAACCCTTTACCTTACTAGAGATATCGGCGCTGCTATGGAGCGCTACGAAAAGTACAAGTTCGACAAGATGATCTACGTTGTGGCTTGTCAACAAGACCTTCACCTTCAACAGTTGTTCATGATTTTGAAATTGATGAAACTTGATTGGGCTGATAGACTTACTCACGTTAATTTCGGTATGGTATTGGGCATGAGCTCCAGGAGGGGAACCGTCGTATTCTTGGATGACATTCTGGCGGATGCCAGGGATAAGATGCATGAAGTCATGAGGAAGAACGAAGAAAAGTACAAGCAAGTTGAAGATCCCGAAATGGTTGCTGATGTAGTTGGACGTACTGCCGTCATGGTCCAGGACATGTCCGGCAAGAGGTGGGTGGTTTAGAATCATCAAATCTGGGGGGAAACTACTAAATTAATACACGACAGGATCAATAACTACACCTTCGATATGGCGAGGATGACTTCCTTCGAGGGCGATACCGGTCCTTATCTCCAATATGCACATTCCCGCCTTTGTTCCATTCAACGCAAAGCAGGTATTCCTGTCGGGGAACTCATCAACGCCGACTTTTCTCTCCTTACAGAGGATCACGCGACCAATCTTATTAGGTGCCTTGCGCAGTATCCCGATGTTCTTCAAAACACCCTCAAGACCCTCGAGCCTACCACGGTAGTCACTTATCTTTTCAAGATGACCCACTTGCTAAGTTCGAGTTATGACGTTTTGAGGGTTGTTGGAGAGGAGCCCAAGCTGTCAGTTGCAAGGATGGCGTTATACGAAAGTGCGCGACAGGTTCTTAACAATGGAATGAGGCTACTTGGCCTTACTCCTGTTGAACGGTATATATTCCCCTGCGCTTCTATGTCCCGAGGCCCCTACTAATCAGGGCGGTGTAGTATGTAAATTCCGGAGGATTTTCGATATACACTTGGCTTGCCAAATACCGCACTTTCTCTTCTTTTTGCTAAATCCGCGGCTTGTTTGTATATCAAATACGGGAAAATTTATGGCATGTACCTTGGGGTATAGCCTAAAAAAAACCCCCCATAATAAAAGAAACATCAACCTTCTAAATAAAAATATAAAATGATACTAATTACCAAAGCCATGTATGCATATACTCGTAATTTTCTGACGTCTGCGAGCACAACCGGGTCCGCACACGCAGCTAAGAGGCTGCCCATCGGACCCAAACTCAAGTACCATTGAGGTATTGTTTGGTGAGAGGCCTTCAGGGAAGGGAACTCGCAGGTACTTGAATTTGGGTCAGTGTTTCCAATTTTATGCGTTATGATACTGCTGATATCATTGGGCCATCTCGCATATGCGTGCATATGCAAACCCGGTTGTGTTCGCAAGCGTCAGAAAATAACGAGTACGGCACCGTAAAATTTCGAAAATAACGAACACACCCGGGCCGGAGGTGCATGAAAGGAAGAGAATCTAAGTGGTAGATCTGAACAACTCATGGGCAACCACGTTGCACAAGACAAGACAAGACACAAGGGATATCTGGTATTTGAGAAGAGCTAACCTGAGAGCAAAGAATATTTGAAGAGTGAAACCATACCTTTTGAAATATGATAAATAGTGATTATTGCGATGCCTTTGTCAATACTACAGAACTCGAACAGTAAACAGCGCTGCCGCCCGGGGCCCAAATCCCAGCCAGTTGCCACCAAAACATGAGTATACCGTTCAAAAGCTGTCAAAACAGAAGCTCGTCACTCCTTCAGGTTACCTTTGCATCACTCTCTTTTCCTTCTGTTTTCTGTTCTTCCTTCCCTGCAAGCACCACAGTTATAAGTGATAGTAATAAAAGAACAATTCTCACTAAGCTTCCCAACTTCACCTTTCCGCCATCTTTGACAACTCCTACTTTGTTCCCCCCACCCATTGAAAAAAAAACTCAACATTGCCTACAGGCCCTTTCTTCATAGTTCTTTATTATCCTAACTCCTAAATGTATTATTTTTTTCCTTTTGGTTCCTTCTCCCTATTATCATTTTATTTTCCTAGTTTTCCCTGCCTACTTTTCCCCCCCCCATTCTGGTTTGGACCAGCTGCCCTACTGCCCTGCCCCTCTATCAATCGCTTCTTGTCTGGTCCCATTTGGTTTAGGAAGATATATCTCCCGAGTGATTATTTGTGAAGACCGAGTAGATGACCCCCCCCCCCGTCCATACTGGGAAAAAGAAAGCCTTTGGACAATTTCGCGTTAAACTATGTCGAGAAGGCACATCCATCCAATCGACTATAAATAAATTCCATCATTGGGCCATAAATGCCTCAGTGAATTCTCGTCGTCTGCCCTAACTAAGTACGTGATTCTCGATTTCCACACTTCATAGTCCAAAATCCTATCCAGTTCTATCCCGCGCCAACCCAACCCAATTTCTATATATCTCTAAGCTTCTCTCATTCCCTCCATCTCCACATCCCCCTGCCCTCCCTCCTCCCCCTCTTCCGGGGCATCCTCCAAGAAAAGTCCCCAATCTAAGACTTCGAACTCGCGTAACACGCCCTCCATAACCGCCATACCCAGCCTCAACATCGGACTCTTCTCCCCACCTCCGCCTATAGTCCCTGCCCGCGGAGACACAAGGTACTTCTCCGCCTGGACCAACTCCGAGGTATTAAACGGGACGTTGACGGTGATTATTATGTCAGTCGTTTGCTGCGGCAGTCGTACCAGCGTCATCAATATCCCAATAAAGTATTCGGGGTTTTCGCTGGGCCGGGAAGAGGTCGTCCCGGTTATCATGTAGGCCGGCTTGTCCGCCCTAGGTGCATACGAATGATTTTTTCTCAGTTCTCATTATGGGACGGAGGTTTAGAATTAGGGTGGGGGTGGGTACATTTTTGGAAGAGTTATGGTCTCTTTGGGCATCGCGGCAAAGGAGCGACCTTGGTCGTCGGCGACGTCCTGAAAGTGTATGTCTAGGGCCTCTAGATCGCCAGGGGCTTGCACCAGTTGGTTCAAGTCGATTACCACGCTTATGTCCATTCCTTCCTCCATAGAGACGTAGACTTCCTGGGTATCTGGGATCTGACGAAAATCGCTATTTTTATTCACTCACTCGTATTAGAAATGGCCCAACACAACAGCATTGGGAGACGTTTTTTGGGGGGGGAAGGGTAGTTACGCTGCATCTCTGAAGCCTTGCGGTACAGCAGCTCTAATCGCGCCGCCAAATAGCCCAACAGGCATGAAGGATGGAGAAGACATTGCCCTTCGGAATGTTCCCTTGTTTGCTTGTTTGTTAGTTTATTTGTCGTGGTTCGTTCCTTCTTGGGTAGTGAATATCGTGAGTGACGGAAGCAACGCTGGTCTCAAGAATGGACTGGTACTAACAGCGCATGCTTTCCCGCGGGTTTTTATACACAGTGTATGACTGGGCCTACCCCTCAGAATTTGTAATATCGGTCGGTACCTTGCCCTCTGAGTCTATGAGGGTTCCTGCATCTCTAACATCTGAGCCATAGCTTTACCCCTCTGACTCACGCAAGCATCCCACACACACCACAGTGCGGCTCAAGGTGGGGTATCACGTGACGGCGTGATTTGCAATTTCAACTTCTGAGACAGCAGATCCAGCAGGCAATTACGAGTTTCATAGCAACCAACTATTAGATTTCGACAGCTGAACAGTGGACAACGGACGACCAAACGACGATAGAGACGAAGACAAGACGGCGACTATGAAACCAAACCCCGAGAGTTAAGGCCGCACAAAAGATACGAGTAGATCACCAACACGCATCTTAGAGAGGGTAACTTCTTCTTCTCATCCAACTGCTCGCTCACGCTCACGACGCTCAACTAACTACAAAACTAACGGTAGAGACAGGAGCAGATATAGAGACAACAAAGGTCCCACTCTCTCCTATCCTTCTATCAATCGCGACATAGGTCTTCCACACATGTCCCCCCCTTTCCCTTCCGCAAACTATCATGCTAACTAAGGAAAGACAAACATCACAGCAACCTTCTGCAGTATCAGAGGCTTCCAGCGCTAGCAAGCTCTCATCAACACCAAAATGAGCTCGGCAGAAACCGACCCGACTCCCAAGCTCCTCATCAAACAGGGCGCTGAAGCACTAATCTACCGCACAACCTACCTCCTCCCACAGATCCCTGCCCTGCTAAAACACCGCCCGTCGAAGCGATACAGACACCCAACCCTCGATGCGCGCCTCACAAAACACCGCTGCCTCTCCGAATCCCGCCTCTTGATCCGTGCCCGCTCCCTCGGGATCCCGGTTCCGGCGGTGTACTTTGTTGACGAGAGTCGCGGGGAGATATTCATGGAGTGGATTTCCGGGAGTTCCGTCCGGGAACTACTAGACGGGGCCCTTGCCCAGGAAGGTGGAGAAGCAGTGGTTGACCGGATGATTGTTAAGGTTGGTACGGCGGTGGGGGCGCTGCATGCGGCCGATATTGTGCATGGGGATTTGACGACTAGTAATATTATGGTTCGGAATGGTGAGGGGGAAGAGGTTCTGGGATTTGGGGAGAGGGAAGTTGTGTTGATTGATTTTGGGCTTGGAGCTGTGTCTACGCAGGATGAGGACAAGGCTGTCGACTTGTATGTTCTCGAAAGGGCATTCACTAGTACGCACCCGAAGGCGGAGAAGTTGTTTCAGGATGTCCTCAAGTCCTACGAACAGAGCTACAAAGGGGCAAAGGTAGTCTTGCGGAGATTACAAGATGTCAGGATGAGAGGGAGAAAGAGGAGTATGATCGGATGACATTCTAAATGTAACCACAAACTACAGAAATCTCGGTCTCACTACCGCTCCTAACATGATCCATGCTATAGAAATGTGATATTCTAAGGATTTTGGTTACCGGTTTTTATTACGCCTCTGGCTACCCAACCTCGCTATTTAGTCTTCGTCCCAGTTAGGGTTTGGCCCAGGGGGCTTCGGCCCACCAGCTTGCCTGGCAACAATGATCTGGTCTACTGCGAGGACTGTTCGGGCAGCCTCAGTTGCTAATTTGATGGCCGAGCCCTTGGCCACGAAGAGATCAAGGATACCACGTTCTTTAGCATCAAGAATCCCGGTGCCCTTCTCATCCTTTGGTGCACAGTTAGTACATAAGCTACTAGCATCAGCACATTTATGAAGCCTACCTCAAGGTCCACGCCAGCGGTCCAAGGATCCCTCTTGTGATGGGCAGCGTAGAGTTTACTCAAGACCTCAGTAGCATCAAGGCCAGCGCTCTCCGCTAGCGTACGAGGAATAACCTCAAACGCCTCACCATACTTCCTAATAGCATGCTGGAGGAGGCCGGGTGTCTTTTCTCCATAAGCAACTATCCTCTCAATCAACTGCATCTCTGTGGCCCCCGCGCCAGGGACAAGCCGAGGGTCTCGGGAGATGGCCTTCACAGCATTGACACCATCATCCACAGCTCTTTCAACATCATCAAGGTGATTCTGAGTAGCACCTCGGATAACAATTGTAGCAGTCCGAGTTGTCTCATTTTCTATTCCCGCGTTAGTAATTGCACACAGTTGAACATGTAGACCTTCGCACCTTGGCGGAAAACTGTTACTCGATCGCCACCAATCTCTTCAGTCTCTACAACATCAACCGTTCCCATCTCATCTGGCATGGGAGCACCCAACCGAGCCAACGGAGTGGCGCCTACAACCCGACACAACCGTCTAAGCTCAAACTTGCTAAGAATCTTGATGACCAAGATACTATAACGGCTGAGATAATGCATAGCCAATTCCCCGACTGTTGATCCGGCAACTACCACCCTGATTCCTGAATCGTGGATTTCCTTAATAATAGTCTCCAACTGTGATTCCTCCCCTTTGGTGAAATCCAACATTTCTTTTGCATTGTGGAGTAGTACGGTCCCCTTGGTCTCCGTCTGAGAAATATCGATAGGGCAGGAGAATATGGCAACCTTAGCTTTCAGAGCCTTCTTGATTGTACCTTCTGGCTCCCGAGGGAAAACCATCCCCTTCACGACACGGCTCTCAGGAAGTGATGAGCCCATAATCTTGACCACCCGGATGTTATCGACATTGAAATTGATCGGGTTTTTAGGCAGAACGGCGAGAACAGCTTGAGCAACCAGGGGGGCGAGCAGATCCTCATTTCCATATTGTTTTGACGCGATGACAGTCCTAATAGCCTTGGTGAGCTCGGCCTCCGATTTGATATCCGCAATCTTATCAATCACAAGTTCTGAGGAGAAGGTATTTTTGTCAGTAAGTTACGCGAAGGCTCGCAAGCTCGGAGAAAGCTGACCTTCTAAAGTCTTCAAAGCAAAGTCTTGGGCCTTCTCATATCCATTAACTATCTCCGATGGATGCAATCCAATTCTGATTAATCCTTCCGCCATCTTCATGAACTCCCCAGCAAGAACAATGACCAAATTCGTAGCATCACCCATCTACCGACCCAATCAGCCCCAGACCCCACAAAAAAAATAAACAAAGCTTCATACCTCGGCCTCTTGCTGCTGACTTGCCATAACAACCAGCTTAGCGGCAGGGTGCACAACTTCCAACTCCCGTAGAATCGTCGCGGCATCAGACGTAAGAATCATTTTCTGCAGATGGTTGATGACAATCTTGTTCCGGCCATAGGGTCCGAGAGAAGTTTGTACAGTCGAAGCGATTGTCTGGCAGGCATCTATGTTCCTGATGACTGCTCCGTCCTCGCTCGCATACCTATCCCACGAATGAATGCCATAAGTGGTTGCTTAGGGAAGAAAAAGGTTGGGAATAGGGGAGAAACAAACGATTGATAGCCTTGTTTAAAGAGCCCACTACCAGGGGCGGATGGAATTTGTAACGACATCGTTAATAGGGGATGGCCAGTTGAAGAAAAGTATCGAGGGTGGGTCTTCCTTTGTAGAGGTGGGGGTGCGGCGGGGTGAATATTTGTAGCCGTTCTAGCAGGGGGGTTGGTGTCTGAAGGATTCGTTTACTTAGTCATACCTCTCCCTTATCATCACAGTATATCACTCATTTTGAGACCTTCCACCCGCACTGCCGGCAATTGGAACCCTCGGTTTCAGGGCCTGTGAGAGTTCGTAAGAGAGTCTGGCGGACAAAACCTCTTCGGTCTGGTGTTTGAGAGACAATGCTGGTGTACAAGACCCGAGTTATGCTCTAGGATACTACTATACTACACTATCCCACCCTGACTGTTTTTTACAAGAATTTATTTAATACATGAAAACAACATCATGAAACCGTTAAACAAGGAAAAAGAGACCCAATCCAAACCTTTATATGAACAAGCCATTTCCAAACCTCACTGTGCCATAGAACGGAGTTTAACGCCTGTGTGTCTTTCCCATACCACGCTTTCCCGAGAACTTATTGTGATAGTCAGTAAAATGTGAAACAGGCAAGGATGAAGTAAGAATCATAAAACATACTAGATGTTTAGGCAAGCTAGCGCTAACGTGTCTGTCACTCTCCCCCTGTCTAGCCATTCTGTTCATCCTCTTCTGCTGTAACTTGGCTAGCTTCTCAGCCTTGGTTCGGTTAGGCTCATCGGCAATACCATCTTCACGCCTATTGATGCTCCTTGCTCGGCTCTTCGCACGCTCAATAGGTGTCATCTTGCTCTTGGCGCCGGAGCCCTCATCAAGGTCCATGGAATCTGCATCTTTCGCAGCACGTGCTGCCGCTCTCCCCCTAGATATCGATCTTGCCCTCGCAGAAATACTAGAAGAGTCCAGCCCAAGTTTGTCAAGGTGTGCCTCCATGTCACTGAGTTTCTTCCCCTGGCCAGCACTCCTGGGAATCACGGCACGGTTCTTGGTACTCTTCCTAGAGCGGGCGGCGTTACGGATAAGTGCTTGCTGCTCACGAATATAGTCAGCCTTGGTGCGGATCTCTGCCTCCTCCTCGTCCTCAATATCCTCAGGCTCGTCATAAAATCCACTCCCTTGGAGCTGCTCCTCCTCGGCCTCAAGTTCCGCAAGTTTTTGTTCGATATCAGGATCAATGAAATCGTAAACATTCTTGCCATCATAAATCTCGGGAATCTTGTCCATTTTCCAATCAGGGTTTTCCAGCAAGTAGTTCTCTGTCATCCTTAGTTAGTTGCAGGTTTCATGCAGGATGAATAAAGGAATTTCTCACTCTTAAGATTGACATTGTAGACACCAGCACCTCCCTCTTCAGCCTCGATATCCCTCTCCAACATGCGCCTCTCAGGGTCTTCTTTGTCATACTTCTTCCTGTTAAGGACGGCATCAGGGATGAATGGCTGTAAACCCTCCCCAATTGGCCTGGAAACATGAATTCTGTTGAGGATATCCGTTGCCTCTTTTCCTGCAGCGCTACTCATGACGTTCTTCAGCTTTTGTTCTACCCTCGAAGCCAGTAGCCTCTCGCAGGCCTGATTCCTAACATCCATAACACCTTCCTCCGTATGGCAACTTAATTTCAACATCTCGACCTCTCCGGACTTGGTTATTGTCCCCAGTAGCTCTTGTCTAGTTGTGTCAAGGTCCTCGGGTTTCATGGCGTCAATTTTGTTGACCACAAGGAAAACGATCTTGTTCGCGAAGAGGGGCTTGATAGAGTGGAAAAGTTGGACTTGGGCCTCGATAGTGTACCCGCACTGTTCACTCAAATCGACAAAATACAAAACTACAGATCGCAAATGCGCGATAGCCGTAATTGACTGCATTTCAATTGTGTTCATTTCTTCGAGGGGATGATCCAGAATACCAGGAGTATCGATGGCCTGAAATCGCAAGTACTTGTAATCGAAGTGACCAACATAAAGTGACTTGGTTGTGAAGGCGTACGGCTGAACATCGACATCCGCCCTCGTGACGGACTTCAAAAATGAGGATTTCCCAACGTTTGGATAGCCGCAAATTAGGAGAGTTCGAGTGTTTGGGTCAATAGATGGTAGGCGGCCAAGATGTTGGCGAACTTGCTCAAGATACTCTAGAGAGCCCTTCAATCGCTTGGTAATGGTAGCCATACGTCCTAACGCTGCGCGCTTGAGCTGCTTGCATTGGAACAAAGATTGGGCATATTTGATTAGTCGAACATAGTCGCGAGCAATTTGCTCGATAAGGTGTTTCGCAGTCGAGAGCTGGCCAAGGGCAATTCGGAAATGGTCGGCATCGTATAAGGTGTTCATGAGAGCGCTGTCTGTGACATGAAGTCAGCCATCGGCTTACAATCACCCAACCAGGGTAATGAAAGAACGGGTAAACGTACGAAACGGATGAATGTCCGCCAATCTCGGGAATGATTCTAAAATCGCCCCAAGTTTTTCAGAGAAAGTCTGCTCAGTGAATTTCACCTTTCGCAGGTAAAAAGCTGGAACTAGTCAACAACAAGGTCAAATCCTAACGAAGTAACAAACCTCTAATACGGCTGATTTTGAAACCAGCACGAATCTGTGTCGGAAGCCTCCTCTGGGTTCTGGACAACACAATGTCCAAGAACTCCTGAGAGGTTGGGACGGGTGCGATTGTTTTCCAAGTCTATGGGGCGAAAAAAAACGAAATACAATTAGCAAAATTTATAATTAGGGAGGGGGATGCTAAAAAAGCAGATTTTTAGTGACACTTACTAACTGCATGATTGATGTGGAGTTCCTGTCGTTTCTGCGGCCTTTAAACTGATTCCGGGAGAAGGTGAAGCCAGATGCCCGGCTCCGAATTGTACAATAGCGGTTGTCAGCAAGAGGAGAAAGAAAGATTTGTGCGAGATGTTTGTGGGTTGGCTGACTAACCATAGAAACCGTCCCTGTGCTTGTACTACGAGTCCAATGGCTGGGAAAAGTTAACTTGAACGGACAGGGATATATTTGGCCCGTTAACCTTAAAGATAACTGTTCAATAACTTGTTACTAGATCCCTGGATGAGAAAAAACATGATATCCTGGTGCGCATACTCGTACAAGAATTTTGAAACGTGGAGGGCTGTTTCAACACAGACAAGTACTCGAGTACAAAATTTTGCAAAAGTTTTGTATGATCATCCGGGCACATTCCCACTCCTAGCATACCGCAGTACCTGTCCAGGGTTAGGTAGGAAGTGTTATTCAAGGTCAACCCGCAAAATATATTCCCGTCGGCTCGTGTTAATTGTTCTCAACCCTTTTATACCCTGAGGCAACGTTTTCGGACAAGACAAGGAATATTTTGCACTGTAGGTTAACTTAAATTATCTGTTGACTGACTCCATCGTGGGCACTGGTCAGCTCAAGCCGGAGGGTAAGAAAGGGCAACAAGTAGAATTGGTCGTTTCCTTATCTCATCCCATCTGCGCTCATCTTTTCGTTGCCTAAAGCGGGTAACTACGGTAGTCACGCGTGGGGAAGCTAGAGGGGTAGCTTGCTGCCCCACTACAGTACAAGTACCTAACAACCCCCTCCAGTCTCAACCAACTCCTACAGTGGCCATTTCCTCGCACTTTCAACTGCCATACACGCCTTTTTACTTTGAAAAAAAGGTAAAAAATCGAATCTTGCGCCATGGCTGAGGAAGCGAAAATGCTAGCTTCCTCTGCCGCTAGCCCTGCAATCTCTGAGACTGTTAGTACCGGTTTGTTACCCCCTCTCGATATATTTTTAAATCGGAATTCATTCTTTTTCTTGTTCCTAAAATTGAGTCGCTGATATTTTATAGTATTTATTGATGAAGATGTCGGTGTTGACGCCCCGGAGACCCCTGGAACGGAGGAGCAGCCTTTCAGGACTCTCATCGGTGCCATGACTCATACACATTATAACCCTGAACCTCCCGTTAACGCAAGGTTCAAAATTCGCAAGGAACTGACTGGGGCCGAAGACGAGACCCCACATGTATATGCCCCGGTCGCTAAGGCCGCTTTGAAGAAAGCTACGAACCTTCATCGGGCCAACCTCAAAAAGGAAGATAAGAGGAAAGAAATGGCTGCCAAAGAACAGGAAGCGAGGGATGCTAGGGATGCTCAACTAGAAGAGGCAAGGGGGGTTGTTATTGTCGAAGATACTAAGAAGCCTAAGGCTATTTCTATCAAACTTAGAGACACTATTAAGCATCGCGGGGCGCGGGTTGTCGTTCGTGGCTGGGTCCATCGTCTAAGGGATCAAAAAAATCTGATTTTCATCACGCTCCGTGACGGTACCGGATATTTGCAGTGTATTTTGTCCGAGAAGCTTGCCAAGACTTACGACGCTCTTACTCTAACAGTCGAGACTACTATTGCTATCTACGGAGTAATTTCACCGGTTCCCGAGAAAAACCACGCCCCAGATGGCCATGAGCTACACGCAGACTACTTCCAAGTTATCGGCAGAGCTCCCGGTGGGGATGACACCATCTCTAATATCGTAGCCCCGAACGCTGACCCCCAAACGAAATACGACAACAGACATCTGGTCATTCGTGGGGAGGTAGCAAGCTCGGTGTTGAAAGTTAGAGCCTCTGTTCTACGAGCATTTAGAAAGAGCTATGAGGATTTGGGGTTAATAGAGGTTACGCCTCCTTGTATGGTTCAAACTCAAGTTGAAGGTGGTAGCACACTCTTTGAGTTCAACTATTATGGCGAAAAGGTAAACCCAAGTTTTCCATTGATCGTCATTCAAAGCTAAATAGTCTATACCCCTAGGCCTATCTGACCCAATCATCCCAATTGTACCTTGAAACTTGTCTTCCCTCCCTCGGAGATGTTTTTTGTGTACAGGAGTCTTTCCGTGCCGAACGTTCCCTCACCCGTAGACACCTTAGCGAATACACTCATATCGAGGCAGAGCTAGCTTTCATAACCTTTGATGATCTCCTCAACCATCTTGAGGAAATCATCTGCCGTACAATCGACTATACCCTCGCTGATCCTCTCATTACGGGAACAGTAGTGGAGCTCAATCCGAAATTCAGAGTCCCTGAGCGCCCATTCATGCGTATGACCTACGCTGATGCAATTGATTGGCTGGTTGAAAACAACATCCCCAACGAGGAAGGGAAACCTCACAAGTTTGGTGATGATATTGCAGAGGCCGCCGAGCGCAAAATGACAGACATGATCGCTAAACCCATCTTCTTGACCAAGTTTCCTGTGGAGGTTAAGGCCTTCTACATGAAGAAAGATCCTACCGACCCCAGGGTCACCGAGAGCGTTGATTGCCTTATGCCTAATGTCGGTGAAATTGTCGGCGGTAGCATGAGAATGGAGAACCTGGAGGAACTGATGGGGGCTTACGCGAGGGAAGGGATTTCCCCAGACCCCTATTACTGGTTCACTGATCAGAGAAAGTTAGTTGGCCCTATATAACCCCATTCTATCCGGAAGGTTAACGAGTGTTTGCAGGTATGGTACCTCACCACATGGCGGTTACGGTATCGGCCTCGAGCGCTTGCTTGCGTGGATGTGCGGCCGCCACACCGTTAAAGAATGCTCTCTTTACCCTCGCTGGACCGGGCGTTGCACTCCTTGAAACCTTTTCTTTCTTACAGTCAATGAATTCCTTTGGCAAGGGAGCTACCTTTTGTCTATTTTCCTTGCCCAAATGGTAGAAAGTTTTTCTTTTCTTTCTCTTTTCCCACCACTAGACCAGAAAAATCGGGGTGCTGGAATTGCCGTGTTGAGCAGTGCCGAGCTCTGATGATATAATATAAATCTACTGTATAGTGATATCTCGCCCTTCCAATGTGGATCGGCACCAATCTCATGAACTACCTAGTTTCCCTTAACTTAACTTCTTCGCTGCCGATATATGTTGTTGTTTCGCTGCATAAATAGTAGGCCTTCCTGGCCCTCTGAGATTGAATGAAGTTCTAGAGTATCTCTCATACACATATGTCTCCGGTATATAGCCTGGTCATTGGACCGTTTTTCAACAATTTTGGGTGCACGCCATGTCCACACGGGGGCAGTACACTCGCATCCGCAAGTTCTCGTAACACCTTCGGTACTCCTAGCAATACGGACCTTGATAACAAGAAAGGGACAACTCTTTTTCGAGAGATATTTTTTAATCCAGAAATGGCATATTCCGTAGAGAATATTCAGATTTTTTTTCCCCTTAAATAGCTTCTGCAATCCCCCAGTTTAAGGCTGTCAAGACTTCGCGATACATCAGACGTTACGAGAACTTTGCGGACATGAGTGTACGTGCGCCGTGCGGTTCCAGCCACTAGAAATCAACACCTCAGCCAACAAAAGATATCCCGACTTCAAGCTCGTGGAGCTCAACAGGCATAACCTCTACGCCCAAGAGCTTCTGTAAATATGTTAGAGATTTGCGGGAGGAGTTTTAAAATCATTAACTCGAGAAGCAACTGGGGAGACTTTAGGATGGTCTGGGAGGTGGACGAATCAACAGCCCTGAGATTAACTATAAGTTAACAAGTAATATCTTGGCATTGATCTTCCAGATTAGCCAGCCAAGACCCATATCACCCCTGAATTGGTATATGCTTGGATTGGTAACAAACGACTTGGGAATTAACGAACCCTACCACCACGGCAGCACCCAGAGCGTCGAGGAGATCCTATGGTGGGTTTGATGGAGGCGAGCGGGCCTCCTGACCGAGTAGACTGCAAGCTAGTTCAAAAGTGCAGACTAAAAGAAAGAAGATCATAGCAATTTCAATTCGGCTATTTGAAATAAAAGTCAGCAAGATTGGTAGAGACGAATCTATTTTGCCTTGAAAGTGTCACGAATTTTCTCCCTCCACTGCCTCATATACACTGCATTGGACGGGATCCTGAAATTCCGGTCGTCCAAGATAGTGGGGTGTGACTCACTATCACAAGAACTCGAATTACCGGATCTCGACCTAGGACGTCGGAGTTGCCTTTGATAGTAAGGTCCAGTGTTGTACTTTTTGTTTTTATTATTATCTTAGATCTGGGGGAGAAAGCATTGCAGAGACTAACCGCCTCAGCTAAAGAGAGGAGATTCTGGACTTCTTAGCGAGAGGCTCAATTGTTATCCTATCGAACTCAGGCGTATTAGTAAAAATTGGGAAAACTACTTTTGCCGACCTCATACAAATCTCTATGTAGATGATAGTTACGCTCCCTGGTCTCTATGGACACATCTGAGCACTCTACGTGCTCAAATAGAAGATGAGGGCGAAAACTCTGGGATTCCCTTTTGTTGGTTATAGTGCCCGGGGGGAAGCGCCGCAAACTCGGCCCTCAGTTTGCGGCGCGAGATAAGAAAAAAAGAATGAGCACAGCGCCTCATCAGGAGAGGCGACTAAATTTACGTCGCCCTGACTCACTTACCCCCTACCGGTATTTGAGCTTCTACGATTCTCAGAACAGAAGTAGACGTTTTCGGTCTTTTTGAGCTCAAATGACTCAGCGATGGTGGTCAGCTTAAATATTCCCTCGACTCAAATCTCACCAAAATAGCTTTAGCGTTCTGGTAGCGGGTTCTGGTGCTTCAGATCGCCCAAGGGATAGTGGAGTGGGACTGCACTTACCGTGCCCTTGCCGTGCCGTACTTGTATCGTGCTAGTAGGGAACGAACGGGCATTCAACCATAGTGCTGGGCCTGGGCAAAGGAAATAAGGACTCGATTTCTATAGAGGATAGGTAGTCTATAGGACTGCGCTCATAAACGAAACACGTCCCCAGAGACACGGCATCATCGACGCTAGAGAATAGGCACCCGCACTTGTGTACTTCTCTTTAATACCATAAAGAAGTAACACTAGATAGGGAGACGCTCGATGGAACAGAAAACTGCCATTATATGAGACCACTCCACACATCTCCTAAGCCCCCCCCCCCTCAGCGGTTCCTAAACACACCACCCACCACCGGCTACCCTCGGTTTCTATCGTCAACTGCCAAGAGTTGGCCAACTACAAATCGATACCGGTGCTCGGGCACAGCATGGGCAGTCGTTATAACATTGCCACAACCTGACCTCGCCACAACTTAACAACACCACTGGTACAGTAGAGCCTCTCTCTCGCCTGCCGCTCATAGGTTACAAATCGCAACGATTATAGCTACTGTTTCAAATAACCCTCAACGAAATTCGGAGCCCTCCTCGAATTTGCGCTATGTAATACAGACAGATATTGAGCTGGCTGAAGGCTGATAGATCACCTGTGAGTTGCTATTGCCGTTAGTTTCACAATCCCATAATACTGGTAAGGACTTGCTGCATGGTAGGGATATCAAACCCGGGAATAAGTGCGATGTTGTGGGGATCACCAAAGGTTATTGCAGCGGTAGGGTATTTTCGAAAGTGACCTGTGATAAGTCGCCGCCGGCGCATTTTTCCAGGTTTTGCATTGCAACGTGCACTTGTACTACGGTAGTAAGGTCTCTCATATTTGAGTATTGCTTTTGAAGTCATAATGATAAAATAAAAATTCAGATACCCTTGTTCGGGACAGTGTATAATTGAGCAATGTGCTATGTCGTTGGAGTTGCCTCCTCTGGTAAGGTCGGTGATTTTTTGTTTTTCCATGCCTCACAGAGGGGCTGAGCAGCTCTTTTTTTGCCGCGATACCCCCCCGTTTCCGAGCTAGGGAATTCTTGACTACATAGCACATTCAATTATTCGAGATTCTAGGGTAGTCTTCCCGGTTCAAGTATTCGTCACATTTTGAGAGTTTTCAGAAGCTTTGCGTCGGGTATTGTTTGTATACCCCTCTGCATATCATTCCCTCTTCCATTACTCCGCTAGGGCAGCCAGCTCAACCTAACCGACCCTATCTATGATAGAAGGAATACGCGTGTTCACCCTCCGAAATACTCCATTAATGCCTGAGCCCTTATGTAGCGGGGCGGGGGGGCAAGTTGACGATCTCTCAAAGTTGAACACAAGAAAAGTCTAGCCGAGTTCAATAACAGGGTTCCAGAGACCCCGAAAGACTCTCGAAAACGACAACATGATCACGCTCTGGTGGTGCCCTGGTAGGGCGGTATTCATATAATGGATACATATGCGGGTTTGGGGGCGCCGCAACTAGCTGCCAGGGTTATCGGGCATAGAATTATGAGTTTAATGGCCAGGGTATCATAAGATTGAGTTTGAAAGGTTGTTACTATAGGGACAGAAATGTGTTTGTCGTTCTTTGTGCACACCCTCATACTATGCTACTTGCATTTAATTTCCGATGGTTCATGGGGTGGCTGTGGCCAGAAGTGTCCGCGGGGGGGGGCTGTTCTAGAGAGATATAAAAGTGCCTCTTTCTGCGCCTCCCTCCTTTTCCAACGGAGGCTCCACATCTACAAGAAGGACAGCAACGAACACTTTCCAAGAACACAGCTGCGGTGATAGTTGTTTTGTTTTCTTTGTTTCTCTTCCATTCGTTCTGCTTTCCCGTGCCTGTACGAACCCAGAAAGCCTCCCCAGTGAGCGCGTGCGAAAGCGTCCATTGCCCCATCTTCCTATTAACTACCAGCGAGCGGGGTCTATTTAACATTTGTGTTCCCCTTCCGGACCCCGCCCCGTCCCCCCATTACTAACACCCTTCTTCGAGCAGGAAACATGGGCCAAGAATTCAAGGCTGGGTCAGTCTTCTCGCAGGATTCTCCATCAATCTCTGAGATTGATACTGAATCCGGCTGGCCTCCTGAACAGAAAGAATCGTTCTTGCCACCCCCCGAGGAGCCCATCACTATACTAAGGCAACTATCTCCGGAAGTTTTATCCATAATAAACGTCTCCAAAAACCTCCTCCCACACCTCTCATCTCCGCAAATATCAGAAACAATAACCAAAAGCCTTACTACTCTCCTTCTCCAAGGAGACATCCTTTGTACAAGATTCATCCCCTCCCGCTCCATCTGCGTTATAAAAATTTCCCCAACATTGACCATCAAGATCCACATCTCTGAGGAAAACCTAGACCATTTGGACCTAATCGACTACATTAGGGTACAAAATCGCAACATTCCTATTCCTGAAACTTATGGCGTACTGCGTATCGGATCGAAGGTATATGTCTTTATGAGACATATTGCTGGTAAAACCCTTCACGATGTCTGGTCTGTCCTTGACTACGAACAGAGAATCCACATTTCCGAAAAGCTCTCAGGAATCCTATCCTCCCTAAGGGAAATAGAGTATGCGCCCGGCAGTCCACTAGGCTGGAACCGAATGGTGAAGGACTGGCGCCAGTACACTCGCATTGGCCACAACATCTGCTCCGAAAAGGAATTCAACGACTTCCTCTTATCCAATCCTCCGAACACTATCTCGAGGGCTGAATCCTCCCGGTTAAACGCTCTATTATCGGCATCTCATAGAATAGTTCTGTCCCATGGTGACCTCCATCCAGGGAACATTATGGTCGATCCAAAGAGCTTGGAAGTTGCCGCGGTGATTGACTGGGAGTTTGGAGGGTGGTATCCAGAGTACTGGGAGTTTGTAAAGGCGATGGAACCCGGGCCGTGGGATGACTGGTGGCAGTGGTTCCCGAGGGGCGCGGCGGGGTATGAACTGGAGTGGGGAGTTGATATGGTTTTGGATAGAGTTTTGGGTTACGGTGTGGTGGGAATCGGTGGTGGGGATGAGTAATTGCGGATGATACTGCTCATACTTATTTTACGGTATGGCCATTAGTGCTTGGGTAATATTTCACCCCAATGCTAGGTTTCTCTTATTTGGCGGAATTTCATTTCAACCATGCTTTTATATTTGGAGCGATTTCCCATAAGTTATTTATAAGGCGCCGAGTTCCAAAAGGTATTGAGTTTTGAATTCAAATTTTGTGAACCCACGAGTTTAAGAGACGGGTCTCGTGGGGGGCCGAGACCAAAGCGAGCTCGGATTAAAGATCAGATGTTTCATCTCTAGGCAGAACTAATGACAATAAGGCCACACCAATACTTGCGGAATAGCAAATAAACTTCCAGAGGGACCTGCAACTCATCAGGCATCGCAGCCATCTGCCAGATTTCGATACAGAAACTAGTTTTTTCCGTCGAGTGACCGTTAATGATACCGAGGTATGGCGGAGCAAGAAAATAAGACCAATAAACTTTATGGATCACCCACTGGGAACAGAAAGAGCCTGGGTTAGGTTTAAAAGGCGGGCACATAAATTCAGCGATGAGCATTGGTGAAAATCTACTCCGGTCCGAGGAAGGGCAACAAAGCGTCTTCGCTCTTACTGTAACAATCGGCTGAATGAGACCTCGGTTGGCAGACAACCAACCGGAGTAAGCCCGTGCCGAAAAATACCCATAGGGTCACTCGAATCTCCCGCTTTCACATGCTGTATTCAAAAATCTGGCCCTGTCTTGGTAGTTGTGCAACAAAGATTCTTTGGCGTCACATGCCATAAAGCTTCCCCAGAGCCCAAGTGCTCTTCCTCCCCACCGAAAGTTTCCCCAGACTATTTCTATCGTCTCCTCGCTTCTCTACTCGCTTCCTCCCCTCACTCCCTCGTATTGCCTGCCCCCCTGACCAACCCTACATATACCGGTTTTGTGTTTGTTTTGAAATCGTTGGTTATCATAATGTCTGGTTGGTTGTTGTCTTTTTGACCTTACGCTTTGCTCAGGGACTTGCAAACTGACTCGGTTCCAGCCTCCGCTCGCCTCAACCAGATTACGAAACAACTTGCTCCGGGCAGCAAGTCAGCCCGCGATAGTCTTCTCGAGAAGCATGCCGATGATGTGCGCTACGACAGCTCCTGGTTTCCTTCTTTTGAAAAATGGGTTTAACAAAAAATTTAGGTTGTTGTGACATGCGCTCTACGAACAGCTTTGACAAAGGGTGGACGTGGTGGTTTCAAAGATACCCCGGCACAAGACCTGTTGGTTGGCGTTCTCAAGGGGCTCATCGAGCGCTCTGGAATCAACCCTGCGGTTGTTGAAGACGTTGCCGTGGGAACAGTGCTCGCCCCCGGTGGTGGCGCCACAGAGTCCAGGGCCGCTAGCTTGGTTGCTGGATTCCCCGTTGAAACCGCCGTGTACTCGCTGAACAGGCAATGTTCCAGCGGTCTGTCTGCGTGTGCCAACATTGCGAACGCAATCCGTGGTGGGCAAATCGACGTTGGTGTCGCAGCTGGTGTTGAGAGCATGAGCACTCAGTATGGGTATGTTGCTCTGACCCGGATTCTCGTAATTGTTGTTGACATTTCGACAGCCCTGGTGCCGTTACCGAATTCTCGGAGCTCCTCGACAACCACGTTCAAGCCAAGAACTGCAAGGTTCCCATGGGCGTACTTTCAGAGCAGATGGCTAAGGACAGGAACATTTCTCGAAAAAAGCAGGACGCTTTCGCTGCTGAATCATTCCAGAAGGCCGAGAAGGCCCAAAAAGCCGGTCTCTTCGTTGAAGAGATTTACCCACTCGAGGTCAACTTTGAGGATCCCAAGACCGGAGAGACTAAACGCATTGTTGTTGACAAGGATGACGGAATTCGCCCCGGAATGACCGCAGAGGGTTTATCCAAGATCCGCCCCGCCTTCGCTAAAGACGGCTCTATCCACGCTGGAAATGCGTCTCAGATCTCTGATGGTGCTGCTGCTGTTCTTCTCATGCGCCGTAGCACCGCCGAGAAGCTTGGGCAGAAGATTATCGGCAAATTCGTTACATCGGCAATCGCTGGGGTTGAGCCCTTGTTGATGGGTATCGGTCCTTGGGCCTCCATCCCCAAGGTGTTCGCCAAGACTGGTCTCACAAAGAATGACGTTGACATCTTCGAGATCAACGAGGCGTTTGCTTCACAGTGCTTGTGGTGTGCGGAGGAGTTAGGGTTGGATAAAGCCAAGATCAACCCCAAGGGAGGAGCCATCGCCTTCGGTCATCCGCTTGGATGCACTGGCGCCCGCCAAGTCTCAACTTTGATGACCGAGCTGAAGAGAACGGGCGGAAGGATTGGGCTGACTTCTATGTGTATTGGAACCGGGATGGGAATGGCTGCTGTCTGGGTTGCTGAGTATTAGGTGAGTTGCTTGAAGGATAATTAGATTATTATTTTTTCCCTTCATTAAGAACCGGAGGTTCCTGTATAATAAGTAGCATTGGGTCATGATCACTTCACATTCTCTGCTGGAATGCGGCAGTATTTGCAATTGACTTCCGAGGAATATTGCTAAACTTAGGACTTCCACTGCGTCTGCTCCGATATTTAACCTGCCTAAGCCAAGATAAACCCCAAGAGAAACGATATTCATTTGCTACCTTCTAGATTCTGGTTGTAGCGATTCTATGACACTAATATCGTAATGCATACGTTCGTGATTTATTCACTCGATCTGTTCGACGGGTAGTCTCCTCTCCAGAGTACAGGCTGCCGCCTTGCATGGGTTCTCACTCGCCTAGGATCGTTCGGGGCCAGGAAGGTTTGGTTTTGGCATCTGCAGGCTCGTGAATCTTGTTTCGGATGAGGGCTGCTATTTCCGGTTGGCTCGAGTGTCTATATAGAGTGCAGATCGCTAGTGTCAAGTCTTAGTATCATAGATTACTCGAATACCCCACAGAGCAGTACCTGTGCGGCGCTCAGAACTGTACTTATCCCCATGGCGTACATCAACGTCGACGCACCAAGTATCGCTCAGTGAGCGAACATGTAGTTCCACCCAGAACCACACTCTGCAATGCAATCCCCCAGCTTCACGTAGAAACTGACTAAGAAAAACGAACACGCTCGAAACAGCCTTCACAACCCACCTCACCACAGAGATGTCAGATCCCCTAGCGAACACCTCCGCCACGACCAAAGGCAATTCCTACAGTGGCCAGAGGATGTCACCTACGGCCCTACCATTGAAGGAGCGAAACGAGCGATTCCGACATTCAACCCGGCGCTCCGCACCTTGCTCCCTCCAGCGTTAAAGAAGGCCAATGACTCACTGCGTAGCGAGGGACAAGAACGGAGCCATAGATAAAAAACGATATCGTGGATAGCAAATCACACATAGGAAGGGGTCCGGTGTTGACTATCCTGAGCTTAGCGATACCGAGGGGTTGTCGGGGAAGGGAGATACTATGGGGAACAGCAGTTTAAGGACGGAAAGCAGATGAGCAAGATACCCGGAGGAATGAGGGTGTGGGGGGAGTTCGAGGTGTTGTGGTTGAGCGGGGTTTCGGAAGGTATGTTCCAGCAGGAGTGGATTCGGGAGTTAGTTAGCCTTAGGTTGTTGGTCATGCTATTGCTGGGCGTGATGGTTCGTGTGATGTTATGAGTCCAGGGCGGACCGATCTACGATGGGTTTGCAGCCAGAAGCCGTCACACGTGAAGTGAATATTTCTGAGGAAGAGCCATGACAATTCTTCCGACGAAGGTTGGTGAAGTAAGTTGTCTTTTCTAGCTGCTTCATTGGATGATTTCCCGCAACACCGGTATCCAATTGTACAGTACGCTTCCTCAGTCCCACACACCTGATTGCGTTTGGGCATTAGGTTGGATGTGCGGAGCGCTAAAGGACAAGCAATGTAGCTGTATAGTCAAAAGTAACAAGAGGCGTTGATGCTATTGTGAGCAGTGGCGTAGCACCATTGTGGTATCACTCCTAGAGAAATATCATACAGCAATTCTCGGCATTGCTACAAGTAAGCAGTGTCTTGATAAGGGCAGGAGAGTTGGAAATCCCTCCTTTGGGGCTAAAATTTACCTTTATCGAAGAGAGGTTCTCCCGGGTGATGCTCTCGGAAATAAGATCTCAATCCCTTGCATTGGGATTTCTTTTATACCAAGGTTTCCGATATCAGAGCTCTGCTGCGTGATACAAACAGAGCTCTCACCCACTTAAGTAAACTGTGCGGCCTAGGACTCATGTGTGATCACTCGGACACCTCGGAGATTTATTAAGGAATTAGATCCAAGCCTACTTAGGAACGAGCTGGCGCTCGGTACTGTAGGGCCGAAGAACTTGCTTCCTCGACGGAAGAGAGCAGACGCGCGACGGGGGGCGGCCTCGGGGCTTTGGGAACGATACGTGCAGTCCGAGCCTATGTATGTCCGCTTCCCGCATGATACCTTTACAGCCCTACCCCTACCCTTTGGGATACCTGCATTGCCGTTGAGCCAGACAGGGAAAATCCTTGGAGCTTATGGAAACCAAGATACACTTCGGATGAACTCAACCATTCACAGATTCACAGGTCCACCAAAAGAATCAGAAGAAAAACCATTTTATTTCAAGGGTCGAAGCTTTGACCCTCTTTCAAAATTTCAATCCCGCGCAATCTAGCTATATCGGTCGTAAATCAAAACCAAGAGCAAGAGCAAAACCTAATGACGTGCAAAAGAAAGTATTGAGTTTGTGAGCTGTACTAGTAGATGGAATCCTAATTAATTCTATAGAGATCACGGGCTCAATAATGGTCTTGGCCCAACTTTGAGGAAAGTTTTCCCTCTTGCTCCTACTCTTCAGAGAATCCAAATTCATTTGGGGTTACAATAGAAGTCAGGCAGCCTGCATCTTTTCTGAACACCCTATGAAGTTATCCTATTTTGATCCATGTATTAGTGCTGGCATAAGTGTGCGGAATTGGCCATCCCCGGTTTAGCATCGTTTGTGCCTCCTTACTTTTTCGGTCCCACTTGAATTTTGAACACCAGATAAGGAAACGTGTATAATCTCTAATTCTTATTATGAAATGCTAATGAAATATACATAATATTTGTCTTAGCAGCAGTAATGTCTGTAGTACAGGCTATTCTGACATTCTCTTAGTATCATACGGGGATATACGATATTATCAATGGAATATACATAATATTATTATTATTGTTCAAAATGTGAACGCCAGGGGCACAATCTATTCTATGTGGATAATACTGCGCAAGTGCGAGGGGGGTTGCGAGGCACGCTTGGTGAGGAGTAGAGAGCAGATTTGGTAGGAGTTCTGGTTC
>Ga0307517_10000727_pt1 | contig 56778 bp, 71 predicted proteins | sample 23_EM_MG_FD_194515 | JGI IMG/M metagenome (GOLD analysis project Ga0307517, IMG submission 194515) | Populus trichocarpa ectomycorrhiza microbial communities from riparian zone in the Pacific Northwest, United States - 23_EM | ecosystem: Host-associated > Plants > Roots > Unclassified | place... | reverse complement strand
ACCGAATCTTCAGGCCCTTCCTCAAGTGCATCGTCTTCGGCGTCCGCCAGTAATGGCGGCAATAAAAATACACCTGCAATTATTGGAGGAGTGATTGGAGGGGTTGCTTTCCTCGGCATTCTATCGGTCCTCGTCGCATTCTTAATAATCCGTTCGAGGCGGAAATCAAAACCAAAGTCACAAAACCACAACCCGAGCTTTCAACAGAATCCCAAATCGGGTTTTACTCCCACTACCACAGCTTCTCTGATTCCATCCACAATGTCACCGTCTCCAGGTCCTGCTGGCTCTCCTGCCAAGATTTATGTAAGTTGATTCTTAGTCACGAGTCAAGGTAAACTCACTTTGTTCTTCAGGACCCCAACGACCCGAGCACGTATCCTACTGCCAATCCAAACTTGTACGATTCTTATCGACAACAATCCCCGCCCGTAAATAAAAACATGACGCCTAACTACACAGGAAACAGCGCACAGTATTCTCTGTCTCCTCAAGCGATGCAACAAAATACTGGTGGACGCTCGCAGTACACTGGTGTTCCAGAGTTGTGAACCGAGTTGGTGTATTTTACTTTTACTTTTGTATTTTCGGACAACTTTATGATTAGATTGTTCAACCCCATGGTGTTTCTGTGGTTGATACTTTTCCTTACTCCGAGTCGATCGAAAGGCGAGAAATGTGCCGGGCCACCTGAGCTTTGGAAACAAAGAGTCGACCTTATTGCAGTACGTTCACTGTACACTTTAGGAACTGGTCAAAAATTCCCCAACTTGAGTCTGATGCATCCATCGCCAGAAATGATTAAAATTTATGGGACCCGATCCGCTTATGGCAAGGAATCCTTGAATGCACATCATTCCAATATTAGCTCAGTTGATCGACCAGAAGTCATCAGAAGAAAGCTTCTGAAATGATAGGAGTGATTGGCGCGACTGGTGAGCATAATGTCATTGAGAGAGAGTTCTAGAGAGTTAGGGCAGCAACCAGGACTTGTGTGTGAAAGGGCTGGATTATTCAGTTTTACATGATCAGGCCTTAATGTCCTGTAGGTGAGGGAAGGAGGCATGATGGGAGATACATAGTTGGTAAGTGAGCATGGAAAAGAAATTGTCTCGAGGAGTAAGACTGAACGAGAATGGGCAAGCGGGGGTTTGCTTGTCTCGAGTAAGAAAGAAGCTTGGGAGCAGCGTGGAGGGCAAGCCGAATGTGTACCAACGGCAGGCTAAGGTAGACGGTTCACGAATAACGTTGAAGGAATGGAGGGAAGCTCGAGCCATGGCCAGTTGTCAACTCAACTCCCTGCGGGCTCATGTGTACTTCCAAATCCTCACCATACCGTCATACCCCCCAGAAGCTAAGTGAAGGCCCGCGGGACTGAAATCAACTGTGCCTACAATTTTGTGGACATTGCCGAGGTTGCATTGCGTCGTCGCAGTGCAAGTTCCCAGATACGGACACTTTTATCATACGAACCAGATGTAACCCATCGGCCATCAGGTGAGATGGCAAGGGCCCGAACAGAATCCTGTTGAAAGTACGAAGGAAGTAAGTTGTGAGTTGCATGAAAATAAGAAACAATTAATGAACCTCAGGCTTGTGTCCAGAGAATTCTCGTTCAGGAGGCGTTTGTTCCTCCAAATGGCCCAAATGCTTTGTCGTTTCCGAGTTTCCACGGGATGGGGTGGGGTACAAAGAGCTAATATCCCAATATTTCAAGGTCATGTCCTTCCCCCCGCTCACCAAACCCTTCCTGTCTGGCATGAACACAACGCCATACGCCCGGCATCACCCTCCTCATCAATCGGCCTGTACGTGCATCCCATACCCGCACTATTCCATCACGATGGGAAGCTGCAATGTACCTCCCATCAGGGTTAAAAACAGTGGAACTATAACAGGGATCATTGAGGAATGTAGGATTGTCCTCAGTCAAAAACTTTCCCGCCCCGTCGCGTATGTTCCAGAGTCGAATAAAGTTGTCATAGGCGGCGACGAGCAGCCGACCATTTGGCGAGAAGTCGAGGGAGTGGATGAAACCACTGTCTTTTTTGAAGGCATTCCTTACGAATTTCGTGCTCATTTCCCAGATCTGAAGGAGAAAATGGGTGGATGCGAAGAGGAGAAGGTATGAAGCTTACATAGATACCCCCATCTGATGAACCAGTGGCAAGGTATTTTCCGTCGCGACTGAAGCACACCGAGTTGATGATACGATCTTTTATGGACCCTTTTGCCACTGATGTCGATGAACCATTGACGAGATACTTTTCGTTGGAATTGACATGGTACCAATCTTCGGCAAGCCATTTTTTTTAGGAAACTGCATCCATAAATCAATTAACCCCGAAGATCACTTTCCAAAAAATTACCAGGTTAAAGTCCCTGTCTCCACATTATAAATGTATGCCTTCCCGTCCTCACACCCAACGGCGAGGTATCCCCCGTCTTGGCTAAAACGCACGCAAAATATCGGCTTCCTATGGTACAATACATGCAAGAGCCCCACATCAAGCTCCTTTTCAACTTCGTTGTTGAATGTGATTGACCAGTTGTCAATGCGTTTCTTGCGGCTCGAATCAGTCGAAGCGGATGCCTTTGTTGGAGATGGAAGTGCGGCGGTGGCTGAGGATCGGAATTTGGTATGGGAGGTCGAGTGGGTGTGATTGCAGAATGAAGCTCAATAGCGGTATGTCGAGCTGACGGGGGCATTTCCTGAGTCAGCTTTACACCTCGCGAAGTGCGAGAAGCGCTTGGACTTTCCAGAGATTTAAATTTGAAGAAAGGTCTGAAATTTTTCATCGTAACCTTCCATTAACAGAAGAGATACCTCTTCTGCTACCCAGGGCTATATATGGTGTATAAGAACGGTATTTTGGTTGAAGGCCTATCTTTCCGTTGCTGCATCTTTCACAAATGATCTCCGTTTGCGCCTCGACTGTCATACAAACAGGTCGGTAAGGTATTTTTATGATAATAAAATAAATGCAGACCCAACTTATCCCTTTCTTTCTTCAAGGATTCGATTTCTCGAGCCATGAGTTCGAATTCAAGTTCGATACCCCCAAGGTAAGCATCAAAGGGCTGCGGCCCAGGGCTTGTCATCGATGTAGCCTTGGACAACTGTTTTCTGAGACCATTGAGATTGTTATGGATGCGTGGTTCTAAGCACGTCGCTTTGCCTTTCGAGGTGAAGACCATGGTATAAAGTCGAGTTCAGTGCCAGTTGCGAGAATGTGATAATTGCATGTGCCGACCGCAATACATCCTGTCAACGCCACCTTCTTTTTCAAGTGGAAATCGACACACAAAGCACTATTCTTTTTTTTATCGGGTTTTCATCAGTACGCCAAGCGAATTTCATGGAGTCGAAATTCAGGTAGACTCTACGACAATGGGCCTGACTCCGATAAGGGCTGCCTTCCTCCTGTGTTTTCTTCTCTCCCAAGTAAATGGGCTGATTACAACCGATGCAAAATGTCTTTCTGGATATGAATGGGTTCGCTCCGCATCCTCATTCTCAAGGACTACCTACCATTTTTTCCTCAGATGTTCAGTTCGATAGGCCAAAGTCCTTGCGTGTCGCAGCAGAGCTTGCTTCAGCCTGCGTCGGTGGAGGTGCGTCGGTGTTCTGTAGCCTCTCGTTCGAACTGACGACAAACATCTAGATTTTAATCTGGATCCACTCGGTCCTGGTTACGTATATGCTGGACCTATCCAGGCCTATCAGAACAGTTGCAGGTGCAGCTCGGTTTACTACTCCCTGCTGAGTGGCTGCGGGTATTGTCAAGGCCGGGATTACGTTTGGTGAATCCTGTTTCAGACAATTGCACTTATCGTCACTCAGCACATGTGCTCACATCTAGGTGGTCCATTTATAATGTCAATTGTTCAACGGTTTTTGTTGCAGTGTGAGCCTAAAACTATTCAGCATACGTTAAACCCAGTTATAATCAAGAAATCCCAGTTGGCGTCAAGGTGCCTGCCTATGCCTATCAGGATGTTTCGGTATTATATTTCGACAAGAGGCTGTAAAGTTACCACTCACTTTCATAGATTTCAATGTGACCCTCGCTCAAAGTACTCGCGGGGTCGAATCCTCACGCACCTTCTTCAAGCACAGTGCCTTCTGCGATCACCAATACCGATACCGCTGGCAGCAATGGCGGCAGCAGGAAGAACACCCCTGCGATTGCTGGAGAGGAATTGCCGGCCTTGGCTTTCTGTTTCTCACCTTATGGGTTCTACTTCTCAAGCGGATTGAATTAAATTCACAAACCAACAATCAGAGCTCCCAGCTGAGTCTGACCAAGGACAATACCACACTCCCTTTCCACCACTGGTACCAGTACCTGGCTCTCCTGGCTCTTCCCAGGTTCATATAACTTGATATATGTATCACACTTCAGCCTTGCTGACTTTGTTTTTCAGGAACCCGACCTGAGCAGTTACCCTCCCAGCACGAATAACCCGTACCGACAGAATTCCCCGCCCTTCAGATTTCAGACCTTGACTCCTAATGACACGGGAAATGGTGCTCATCAGACAATGCCGCAAAATACTGGTGTATCAGTAAGCATTCTGTCACTGTGAGCAGAATTAGATGAGTGAGGTATTTTTTACTGTTGCCGACAGGGCCAGAGCAAGAAGGATTTAGAGCGATAGGAGCCTGTGGAAAAGGCCCAGGAAACGTTGTGGAAGCTAGAGCCTCACATACTTATTTCCGAATGTCACGCCTGAGTGTCTCAATAAAATAGTAGGTTTAGACGATACTGAGCGTCTGCGATGTAGTAAAGATTCGGAACACAGTGGGTGAGGCTACATCCTGATGGTAACAATTTGAATGGATATCAAACGACTCTAAAAACTTCTGCAGGCAGTTACAGGGATTACCTCACCCCCGAGTGCAAAGCTTCAAGCTTCAATTGGTCCAAAAATCAATTGTGTGGACCGAGGTTGCATGGCCTGGCCAAATTGGACGGGTTCTAGTTCCTGCCAGGTCGTCGCAATACACTCGAATCATCCGAGGGAAGAGGACTTGTCAGCCTTGGCATGTTGTTATCATCTCTTAACACGGATAATGATCATGGGCCTCGTGCAGTGCGGTGATAAAAAGTATTTGCCATTCGACTTTATTGTAAAAGGGCCATCTCCATAAAGGAATGAGGCACAACTCCGATTTGATTTTCTGAATGAGCCGATTAGGACAGTTCCGCATCCCTACTTACCCATCATCTGTCGCCACCATGATGCTTGGCCCAGCAGCAGTCCTCTTGTGCTTGCTGGCCAAAGCCACAGCTCAGACTCTTACAACTGATGCAAAGTGTCTCTCGGGATATGAATGGGTTGGCATTGCATCCAGTCTCTGATATTTGACTGACTGTCCATTTTCAGATGTTCAGCTCAATCGGCCAGAGTCCCTGTGACGTTGCAGCAGAGCTTGCAGGGGTCTGTGTCGGTGGTCGTGCGTTTCCCTCCTCCTTGTATTTCGTATATTGGTCTAATTGCCAACGTAGAGTTCAACTTGTTGCCATTGGACGACGGATACGTCTACCTCGGGCCTTCCTCGGTCAACGCGAACAGTTGCAGGTGCAGCTCCGTTTACTACTCGATGCTGAGTGCATGTGCACAATGCCAAGGCCGGAATTTTCTTCGGTATATTTGTTTTCTCGGCCCCTGTTGTCATACTCACCACCTTTCCAGTTGGTCAGGATATAACACTAACTGTTCAACCCTTTTCGTCACGGTGTGAGTCCTGAATTATACCGTGTCGCAGTCACTCACTTGCTTGTATAGGTACAATCAACAGATCCCGGTCGGCGTCAAGGTGCCGGCCTACGCCTATCAAAACGTCTCGGTATCACAACTTGACCTATTTATGAGGCCATCGCTAAGATATCACCATAGGTTTCGGACACATTTAACGTCTCGCTTGCTCAGAGTACGAGGGGTGTCGAGTCCTCGCGTCCCCCTACTACTTCAAGCACATTACTCTCCGGGGTGACCTCAAAATCCCTTTCATCGCCGACCTCCCTTTCTGGCAGTTCTCGTAAAAAATCCAAGACTAAAATTCCTGCAATTGTTGGAGGGGTCGTTGGAGGACTTATCGCCCTTGGCCTTATAGGGGCTCTTATCACCTTCTTTGTGCTTCGCTCAAAGCGGAATAAGAGGTCCCAAGTTTACACGGGCTTCCAACAGAGTCCCAATATGGCTTTCACCCCCAATGCCACAGCTTCTCTCATTCCAAACACGACGTCGCCAGCTCCTGGCTCTCCTAGTAGGATTTATGTAAGACAATTTTGAGCCACTCGTACATCCTAGCTGACTTGATTCTTCAGGATCCTAATGACCCGACTACATACCCTTCCTCCGATCCCAGCTCTGCTCATGGGTCCCACCACATATACGCTGACCCCAATGCGTACGCTAGTCCTTCAGACCCGTACAGACAGCACTCACCATTCAATCCGAACGTGACCCCTAATTATACGGGAAACAGTGCCCAAAATTATACGGGAAACAGCGCCCAAAACTATGGGCATCCTCAAACAATGTCTGTTCCACAAAACACCGGGCGGTCACGCTACACTGGTGCTCCTGAATTGTGAGCACCATTTGGACATCCTTTCCGTTCTCTGTATTCCCATTTGTTGAAGTTATCAGAGTAAAGTCATTCCCTTGCTAATATATTATTTTTCTTATTGCGTCATATTATGAAACTCTCAAAATGCTGTCCTCCCAAACTATTTGTAAATTATCCTCAGAAAAAAGTCCAGGTTTGTGATCAATGCGTTGCCCCCTGACTCTTATCAATATATTTTTGATCGCAACTGGAATCCAATTTGCAACATCCGCCCATGATGGGTGCGACGCGAAGGGTTGTTGCATGGCTCGTATGCTTCCTAGTGGTCGTTTGGGGTCAGAATTCGAATGTCGAACAATGTATCCCTTCGTATAACTGGGTACGTGAACCGCCTTGTCATGTTGGCCGTGATCCTGATACCCACTGAGACGATAAATGGGCTAGGCCAGACACCATGTCTGGTTGCTGCTTATCTGGAGTCAGGATGTGGGATGCGTACGCAGATTCAGTCTTACTGCTTATTTTTTTCTAATGGCATGTCCATCCCCACAGCGGCAAGGGTTGATAGAATACCGTCGGGAACACATTATGTTGGACCATCATCTGGGGATGCCAATGGATGCTATTGCAGTTCGGTCACTTATTCTGCCATAAGCGCTTGCGCAGGATGCCAGGATCGTTCATACTTGAACTGGACCATGTGGAGTTACAATTGTACTGCGAAATACGAAGCATCGTAAGTCTTGTTTACTCTGACCGCCAGCAATTTGGATAAGATCTTCCATAGGTATCCCGGAAACATATCAACTGCCACTTTTGTCCCTCAGTGGTCATATATTAACCCATTAGAGGTGTGCTCATCTACTTCCTAGCTTGTGGTGTCTATAGAATCTCATATTCAATAATGTAGACAAACGACACCTTCGACCCAGTTGTCGCTGCAAGAAATGGTAAGAAGACCGTCGCCCAATACCAATTCGATAAGTTATCTGAGGTTCTACCTAGTCTCGATCATTCTTCCTTCCACACTTTTCCCGACTAAAACGATAGCGATGTCAACCGTTTCATTTTTTCTGTCAGGCTCTCCGACTCCGACCAGATCTGCTTCCAACTCCTCTAATCCAAATCTTGGCGCCATCGTTGGAGGGGCATTGGGGGGTTCGGTTGGTTTGGCAATCATTCTTCTCTTATTACTTCTCTGGTACTCTAGAAGGCGGTCGGATAGAAGACAAAACGATGTCGTTTTCGACAGGACAGCTCTCGTTTCTGGACAATCAACGACAAGTGGGACCTCGTTGCCCTTTGGACCGAGTCATGCAAGTCGAACTTCCTTTTATTTTCAGAGTCTGACTTGTTTGATTTAGGGCAATAATTCTACAACCATGCAAAGCTCGCCACTCTTCAATTCCTCTCCATCACTCCCAAGCAGCCCTTACTCGACGTCCCGAAGATCACTTGATGGACCTTCTCCGAGTATACGGTACTTTGGGCCCACACTCCAACCGAATCGATACACAGGATTTAGAACTGATAACGATCAAGGCAATGTTCAAGTCTAAAACGTTTCCTACGGATCGTCTAACTTATCAACCTTGACTCTACTTACTTATATTTGCCGTGTATACCATACCAATATTTATGTAAGTATTTGTGTTATTAACACGTTTCTTTTCTTTTTACCCTGTCACGTGATGAGTCGCGCCCTTGGTTTCGTTCGATCGCGATGTCGAAATCCCTTCCACCAACGCCAAAGACGCCTTCCTCAGTATCGCTACCTCCATCTCTAGCGACGACTTTGCCCCCCTTTTCAACAACCTCGATAGCACGACTGCAGGCACTTTATTCGGACTTTTCCCGCCAGAAACAGTCCAATGCCACTTCTTATCATGCGAATGTAGAATGGTGGCGGAAAGCACTAGAGGCTCTTGTGAGCTCTGGCAAGCAGGACTACCAAAGCCACCTGCAGCGTGATGAGGATTCCCAGGACAGTGTTGGGAAGGATGATCGGTTGGTGTTGCATGCAGGGAGGGAGTTGATTGCGCGCTTGAAGATTCCGAAAGCGGGAAAACCATTAGCTTTGGGAGCTGTACTCGTGCGTTTGAATCCTTTTTATTTTCAATTCCGTTTTTCACTCGTCCCAGCAAGTCCGAACTCCAGGAAACACCGCGTAGCCTTCTTCCTCTTGCTTTGTTTATGGAATCCAAAAGTTCAGTCTACGACCCAGGCTGGTTACCTGCTCGTATTGCCAAGGCCCTAGTTGGGCGTCCTCTTTGGTGGGCACTGGAACATATGGGTATCGTTGGTGACGAAGGAATCCTTGGTTCCCTGACAGGTAATACAGGATCGGGAAGTGGCGGTGGTGGAAGAGGAGGCCATGAGAGGGATATGACTTGGTGGGGTGATTATGTTATCCTTTCTCTTGTGGAGAATGCAGCAGATGAGGTGGTAGTCAAACACGAACGGAGAGGGAAGGGGAGTAAGGCAGATGGCTTGTATGCTTTTGAAGAGTTTAGGCAGGCTTTTGGGGGGGTTGCGGGTGGTAAGGAGGATGAGATTCTCCGAGAGATGGACGCAAACGTTCTTTTGAAACACTTGGAACGAGATAGGAAAATTGTTGTCGTTGACCGAGAGGTATGATTTTAAGCGTTCTCATGTTCATTTTCATATTCTCTCTTGCAGGTTATCAAATTTATTGACCAGACGACTCCGTTGGAGGAACGGACCGTCACGTCTGTCGATCGTGGAATTCTTGAGCTCAAGACTGCCGTCAGCAATTTGCATGCTCAAGTGGATTCTCTACATAAGAAAATCGATGAGTCCGTCATCGAAAATTATCGTTGAATTGTGTTAGCTCATCTTAGCGTCATATTTAGATATACAAGAAAGGCTACTGCTGCACTACTGGCCAAGAGAAAATCAGACGCTCTTGGGTATCTCAAGTCTCGTAAATTATTAGAGGATGTTTTGAACAAGCGACTGGGCTCGTTGCACAATCTCGAGACGACCTTTATAGCTGTAGAAACGGCAGCTAGTGATGTTGAGGTATGTAATTTCACCTTCACTACGTTTCTTATCTGAACAAGATCTCATTTTAGATAATGGAATCATACAAGTCTTCGACTGCGACCCTACGTGCGATTCTCGCTCATCCATCGCTTCAGCGTTCAAAGATTGATGAAACATTGGAAGCACTTGCGGAGGCAAATGCAGATGCAAGAGAGGTGGACGAGGCAATTCGTGTTGGCGCGGATGTGGCTATTGGTATTGAGGGAATGGTGGATGAGGCGGAGCTAGAGGAAGAGTGGAAGGCAATCGTTAAGGAAGTCGAGGCTGAGCAGGAGAAAGAGAAGGAAGAAATTACGAAAATGAAATTGGAGGGATTGAAAGATATTCCAAAGGAAGTGACACAGGAATCTCCAGCAAAGGAGGAAATTGTGGTCGCCTTGATATAATCATGTCTTAATATCACTTCCTGCCACTTACCCTATACATTCGTACGTTACGATCCACTCTAGACAGACAGGACACAAATTTATTCGATGAGTAGACATTCATAATCTTACCCACCCTCGACAAACAACATTTTTACAAAACAGGCGGACATAATAAAGTTCGGAAATCTACTTGTCATTCATGCCAACAGCGTTCTTGGCCTTGTCGAGGAGCGACTCCTTATTCTCGTTGGAGTTGCCACTAACGGCGTCGCCGGCGCGTTGGCTGCCAGACTTCTGACTCTGAAAGAGGGTCAGCAAGCGGAAATATGGGGTGAATAAACAACGACCGACGTTGGGCTCCATGGTGGAGGCCACAGAATCGGCCTTGCCTTTGGCCCAGTCTGCGGCCTGATCCATAGTAGACTTCTGAGATTCGGGCTTCAAGAGAAAATATGAGTTACGGTTCCATTTCCACAAAGCCAGGATTTACCTTCATAGCGGAGCCAACCTTGTCGGTGAGAGACTGGCGAGCAGTATCGGACATGTTATCTGTGGTAAAATGAACCTAAAATTCGTCAGTGGAGACGCCCCAATTCCAAGGCGATTCTTACTGAAGGTTTGGGATACGAGAGGGGATGGGTAGCTCTGGAGGAAACAATCCAGATTTTATAGCCCGTCCGAGTCTGACTCTGTGGACCATGGCCCAATACATGAGGCAGATGACTACACTTAATGAATCATGATTGTCGACGTCGCTAGGATTTGCATGAATTTCTTCTATATTGCTACAAATTATAATAGAAGCAGCCAGGATACAGAAGTTACTACAGTGGAACCTCGAACTAGGTGTCCTCAACCCCAATTAGGAAATCGACTCCAACTGAGGATAAATTTGGTTCTTTTTTGATTTGTCATTCCCTTTAGATCGATCATGGCTCCTATCCGGCTTCGTCATCCAAAGGGAACATCCACCATCGAGATCGACCTAGACAGTGAGGAGGTTACCGTTCAGGATGTCCAGCAGAAAATATATGCAGAGACAAGTATTTTGCCTTCCAGACAGATACGTGCGTGGCATGAAGGGCAACTTGTCGTAACCTTACATATCGTACATAGTCAAGACTGGATACCCACCACGACCGTTGACGCTGATACCGGAATTACCAGTGTCATCTTTGGGATTGCAACGAGGAGACCAAATCATCGTTAATGAAGCAGGTGTTGGTGCAAGTGGCAGCATCAGTTCTCAAAGTGTTCGGGAGTCGCTTCCTGTCATTCCACCTACTAAGATACCCGCTACTATACCCCTTTCGTCACCACTGAATTCCTCTGATGCCAATAGCGTAGAGGTAGATGGAAGTTTTCTCGTTCACCGGGTATGATTTGTGTGTATTCGTTTATTCTCAATGCTTATTTGAATTACAGGTAGTACCGGACGACAATTCTTGTTTGTTTTCTTCTGTGGCACTTATCTTCGAACAGGGCATGTCCAAAGCACCGCAAATGAGGAAGAGTAGGTCATCACACGCGGTCGGTTTTAATTTTGCTCACCTCGTACACCGCAGTTATCGCTGACGGAATCAAAGGCGATCCTAACAAATACAACGAGGCGATACTTGGGTAACTCAGATCTTACCTTACGATTGGCCCTCAAACTGATTATCACGAAGCATGCCCCCAGCAAAGTACATCGATACCATCTCGAAACCCAACTCGTGGGGTGGCGCCATCGAGCTTACCATCTTTGCTGCCCACTACAACACCGAAATTGCAAGTATAGACGTCGAAACGGGGCGAATAGATTACTTCACTCCTCCAGCCTCCGAATCAGTAATTTCCTTTACGTCAATGCGATGCATTGTCATCTATTCGGGAATACATTACGATGCAGCCTCGCTTGCTCCGATGATAGATGCACCTGCAGAATGGCATCAAACTCTGTTCGAAATTGTGAGTACATAGAATTTGTTAACCATGAAGCATCGAAATTATTTTGGTGATTGTTGTCTAAGCGATCCAACGACGATTCGGATCCTATCCTCGTGGCTGCGAAGAAGCTCGCAGGCATCCTTCGGTCCAAGAAGGCGTTTACAAATACGGCAACATTTGAACTCAAGTGTGAAGTTGGTCGTTTTTTTCCCACTACCTTTGAGGTAATTGGTTGACCCTGCTCTTTGCATAGCAATGTGGGAAGGGTCTTAAAGGAGAAAAGGAAGCAAGAGCACATGCGGAGCAGACAGGTCATGTTCGATTTGGAGAGTATTGACGGTCTGATTCAATTCAGAAGAAAGACGACACGAATGTCCCAATATCATATGTGTTGACAAATGCAAATGACCAGGAAAAAAGTAATGGGGGCACCGCGGATTGAACGCGGGACCTTTAGAATACATGAAGACTTCAATCTACCGCTCTCCCAACTGAGCTATGCAACATATTGCCTGGGGTATCGAGTTCGTGGTCACCTCTCTGATCATTTGATCGACTGGCAGGCTACATTGTCTTGGTCTTGAGAGCCCTGGGGAACTGCTCGGCAGTCCAGTACTGCCCAACGGGACTTACAGAAGATGAGTCCGACATCTCGAGTCTCCAACTTCTCTCAAACATCGCCATCTGACGACAAGATTCGGATATAGCATTTCCCGCTCTTCTTGTTTCGCTCTCAGAATTCCACATTACCCTGGTGGAGATGTGATAGTTTTGACACAACATCGGTCGAAATCTTTCACTTTCAAATGGTGATCAAGTAATATAGCAAATTGAAGGGGTCCATTAGCTACGGGGTTTTCAAAAATCTCCTGTAATTTCCAAGACCACTGGTAGATGATCAGAAGCTCCGTAAATTTCACCTCGGATATCACACTACAACCCGGGTCGGTTGGAATGGAAATTTTGATGAAACAAATGAACTCACCATCTTTACTTGTTCTTTGAGGCTTTCGCTAACTACAACTGCAATGCCGATCAGCCTAATTTCAGACGGGGAAGTCCATGTACGTACAGCCATCAATCCTCCATCCGATACCTTTCATTCGACAATTGAAGCGATAAGAGAAGTATGAATAAGCTCTCTCGTTGGAGTGCAAGTTTCTCCAAACATCGATAAATTTACTACCACTACCATCGTCGAACGCAGGGGGGTTGAGGAAATTTTTGAAAGCTGTGGTTTCTGCCTTCGTATATCCCGCAGTCTTGTTCCAATTGGTTTTGGGATTTGCCAAGTCCAGTTCGGTTGGAGCTACATTGAAGTCACCTGCCCATATGACAGGCTTCTTTCCGTCAAGCAGGTTGAGGTAAGCGAAAAAGTGCTTGTTCCATAAATTCTTTGCTCCAAGCGTCTTGAGGCCGAGTGTCAGGAATCGAACTCACGACTGGAAGAGGGAGGAAGCTCACCTGTAGCTTTTGACCTGCGTTTACTACGTATGTTCCGACAACGTAGCAGGACACAAATTCAAGGGTGATGATACGTCCTTTAATGTCTTCGGGATCCGGGTGACCAGGAATAGTGGTTTCGACACTCAAAGGTTTGTGCTTTGAAAGAATAGCAGTTCCTGCTATGGAAATCTGTTAGAACAAACATTTATGCAAAAAAAACCAGACTGACAGTATCCTTTCTTGGCAGAAATTGACCAGTACTGGTGGGGGAAGCGTTCTTTCAGTGCAGGAGTGATTGGGGCTTGATTCATCTACGAAGCACATGAGAGTGCATCAAATTGTCAAGGACGCGGGTAAATCAACCTTCGTCTCAGTGATAATTAAGATGTCTGGATCTTCAGCTGCTACATAATGCTTAAATCCCTGATAATTTGTAAGAATGGATGAGCACGCGGTATTAAATACGAAACAAACCTTTTTCTCACAGGCAATGAGTCCAGACACATTCCACGCCGCGAGACGCGTCGTTCCGGGGTGTTTAGGTGGAAACTGAATGTTCACTGGGAGAACCTTGTTAGTTGGACCGGTGTATTCTTCCACGCCGTTTTTTGAGCTCTCCCTTCGAGGACGTTTGCAGACTATGCTCTCCTGGGAGCCGCCCTCGCCAAGGTCTGTTTCTTGGCTGAAACTCTCTTCAAATTCCTGGGACTCACGAACTGACACGGTGCGTTTCATAGACATGGCAAGTCCCAAGGAGAGCAGAACGCGGTGTCGATCTTGGCAATACGCCCACGTGATCGAGAGTAAACTTAGAATTCCATTTTCATCAGGATTTACAAGGGCCATCCTGTTTTCCCTGTTCCGAGTTCCAGGGCTATCTCGTTTTTCTTCTTGGATCGTCGAGGGCACTCGTTCTGGCGCCCGGTATCACTTTCTTTTACATATCTTTCTCTTTCTCTACTCTACTTTCATCATATTTCTTGGTCAGGGATAAAAGGAAATTAGGGCCTACGGATTGTTCCTCATTGGCGGGCGTGCTTTGGCAGACGCTAATATTGGACCGACTTCCATCGAAACATAAGGAGGTGGTTCTCTTTACCCTTCACATGCTCACCCATCGGGGATTTTCCGCTTGTGTAGAGGCAAACGGTGCCTTCTTGCCCGAGTATCTCGTTTCGGTCGACGAGAAGGTAGCACGGGTGTCCTGTTGGATTCCTGGGATAGAGGGACAGGTACGCTTCTTTCTTTTTGCACTCAGGAGGGCTCACTGTGAATTCGTAAAGACATTCACCGTTCATTGGTGTGATGAGGGCAGCAAAGTGTCCACTTGTGCGTTCATCATTCTTGACGGTGTCGTCGTCCCAGGCAGGTTTCTGCACGGCGAGGGAGCCGCGTCTAGGGGCGGAGTAAGGGTATCGAAGACTACAGAACGTCCTTTTGTGTTTAAGAAAGTGAAGGAGACGAGTTCGTACGTTTTGTGTTACAATGGGCCTCTTCTCACGGGACAATGGACAGAGGTGGCCACGCAGGAAGATTCCAAAGAAGCAGGCTTGATTATATTGAAAATCAAACGAATCAAATGTGTCGCTCCCCGTGCACCAAATCCGATTCGATTCGTTCCCTCTGTCGGGACTCTTGGAAGGCGCAAGCTGGGCGATCTCTGCGTCGGGTATGCATTATATTATGCCTCATGTGCCGACTACTAATATTAACCTAGCTTTGGCGAAGAAGTGGATAGTGATGCGCAACATGGCGCGACGTGGGAGGTTTCGTCATACGAGTCGGATAAGCCTGGAGTCAAACCCTGTACCTTTGTTTCTTTTGCGTTTCGATATAGATCACCTGGTACGTTCTTCTCGTTCTGCCAATTCGGACCTTCTTTTCATAATCTTGGAAAGAATTTCTGGAGGCTCAAGGTATAGCTTCTATGGAACAGACCCAACCATGGGTGGCTCACACCCGCCGCTTCGCTCAGCGGGCCGTCAGCCTTCCGACCCGTTTGCCTATGCCACTGAACGTGACCGATTCAGTAACAGGGGATACTCCGTCATCTTCCACGAACAGTACGCCTCTTATCGAGCATCCATTAATGAAGATAGGCTCTCTACCTCTCATGACCCTGACTCCAGAACCTTCGCTGGGCGAGATGGGCCCACCAGCAACCCCGGCATCTACATCCTCTGACCTGATCGACAGCCCGGAACAGCTGACAGGGCAGCTTCCTCTGTTAAAATCTCGTAGTTCAACACCTCCCCAGAGTGAATCAGAAGGAGAGCCAAGAAAAACGTCATTAGCCGACGAATCCAGTCCGACTGAAAGTGAGCCTGACAAGTCATTGGGCCGCTTAGGAAAAGGGAAGGCGCCTGTCGTATGGCGTCCATGGATCCACCCGGTAGGCATGCGACCTACATCTCTGACGATTCCATTCTCAATATACCGATGTAGAACTCTCGAACATCAGACCCACGTCGGACTGTTAGTTGGAAGCTTCCTAGGTTAACCAGCGAAACTGGTGCTAGCAATCGAAGTATACGGGGAGTTGAACGACACTCCCCCGCTGATGATAATTCAGGCTTTCCTCATGCTTTTGAGGGTGCCTTTATAGTTTCCCTTCCCCGCCCAGCATCTCCCCGAAATGTCCACCCTTTATCAAATTGACGAAAATGGTCGCTGTATACTCTCTCATGACCTTGTTCTTGTTTTCCACCTGCTTTGAAGGTGCTACCAAAGTTCTCAAATATTGCTGTGTACATTGCTTTTCTTGCCGCTCAATCGGCAATTGCTCTCTGCTTTCTAATTCATGTTATAGTTAGTTTCATTTTGCAAATTCTTATGTTATGTTATTTTGCATTTTTTGATAGGACTTTTGAATGATAAGTTTGAGACTAAGTTATGAGTATGTAATCTAATTTTACATGCCAAATAGGCGACATTCGGTATTTGCCTTTACTACCTTTCATAAGTCAATGAACGACAAAGTACCGTCCCATGGTCTTGTCCTCTACATATGGCCTGGCCAGTGGGACCTGCCGTCCTCTGAACCATTATGTCTAGCCGCTGTCCTATACCTTCAGCTTGCAATTCCCAACAAGTTTCGTCTAGTCGAAACCGCCAACCCTGATTCATCACCAAGTGGTATGCCACTTGCACGGCTTATTGAGCCCTCTACTGATCGTAAATCGGCTAGGACAGCTGCCGTACCTCGTCCATAACCAATACATCGTCACGGCTCTTCCGTCAATCCTGAAATATGTGTCCGACCTTCGTAGTGCAAATCATTCTAGGTTTCCTGATGCAAACTTGGACCTCCATTTGACTCCTACGCAGAAATCGCAAAGGGCAGCGTGGATCGCTCATGCTGAGTCGAAGCTTGGGAATTTAGTGGTAAAGCATTACGTTGAATCACAATGCCATGGAGCTGAGCTATTTGTAGGCCCACAGCTTGTTTTCTGAGCAGAAGAACTGGCAGGACATGATGGGACCTATGTTGGCATCTTTGTATCCCGTTCCTCAAAGATACTTTGTGCCGCAAAGGATTCGGCAGGATTATTACCTCAGACTCCGTGCCAGTGGATTGACGAGCACACCATTTGAAGCGGAAGAGAAATCTGAGAAACCATTCCGGAAAGGCCCAATTCCAAAAGTTCAAGGGGGAATTAAGAAAGATGACAAGATAATAAAAACCTTTGAACGAGAGAAGGTTTGTTAACCGTTTCTAGTCAAAGTTAGATACTCATTATTGTTGGCAGGCATTGACGAAAGCAATAGCAGACTTAAACATATTCAAATCTTTACTTTCTGACAGAAGATATATATTCGGAGAGCAGTGAGCGACATACTTTCCCGATGCAACTGAGTTCTAAAGGCGTATTTCAGGCCAACAAGTCTTGACGTGGTCGTCGCATCACACTTGCTTCTCCTGCTCAAGCCACCATATCCACAACCTGTCTTGAAAAATCTCCTCACCGAATCATATCCAACCCTAGTCTCTTATTCGCAAAGGATCTTTGATTTAGCAAATGCGACAGACACGGTAGACATAAGGTTGGCCCCAATGTCTATATCACTCGGGGACTTGCTTCCGACATTGCCTAAAGGACATAAAACGAAGAAGCCACCAAGTTCTGAGGATGTTCATTTCAGACGGATGCGGTGGGGATTTCTCGGTCTCGTTGCGGGTGCGTTTGCAGCGTACCTTGCCGTCGTTGCGAGAGGCCTTGAGGTTAAGTGGGTCGAAGTTGAGGAACGAGGCTCAGATCCGGGGGGTGACGGAGACGGCAAGGTGGATGAGGAGACGAAGATTCAGAAGGAAAATGAGTCGCAGCCTGAGAAAGCCGACTGATGAAATAATTCCTTGGGTGCACACCTCCTGCAATATGGAGATAACAGTCTAACATATGGTCCACAGCTGAGACAAAATCTAAAGATTCACCTGTCTCATGCGTGGTTTGTGTAGATTACAAATATGGATCATATCGTGCTGCAGATGAAATTTATGTAAAAATGTGACCAACAGTCTTTACAATTGGTGGTGTAGTTAATTATGTATCACATGACCGCGACTACTGTCTCTCAAATCTTCAGCGCTTCAGCTCTGACAGTCAGTATGGACGAAGTTATCGTAGTGGATGACGAAGCTGGTCCATCTACATCCAATGGCGGTGCCGTACCAGCAGAATCGTTCTATGCAACTCCTTCCCTAGAGGGCCGGGGTCTCAGGCTACGCAGTAGTAGCAACAACATGGCTGCACAAGACTCCTCAGAACGCACCACGCGATCGTCTAATCAGAGATCCAAAGCGCAACCAAAACTGAAGCTGAAATTGAGCGACAAGGCTGCTTCGCAAGCTCCTGGAATGTCATTTTTGGGAGCGTATGACAGAGAATTGGATTCAGACGAAGATGATCTGGCTTTTGAAGAACAATTTATACTGAGAATGCCGCCTGGCGAGGATTGTGAGAAATTGAGGAAAGCAATTGCGTCTAGGGAAGTTGGCACTGACGTCTGGTTCAAGTTCAAAGGTATGGCTTTAAACAACTCGCTTTCTACCAACTAATTATCATCTATTAGACTCTCGCAGAGCTCTCTTTCATATAGGAAATAACCTCTTCTCTGCTAAGCTTGTGGACTTGCCATGTATTATTGAATCGCAGAAGACACTGGATGGGAAGCAAATGTTCAAAGTTGCGGACATATGTCAGGTTCTTGCAATTGGCCTTCACTTACTCTTGGAAGTTTGACACAATTTTATAGATGCTCGTAGTTGGGGATAAAATCCAAAGTGAGGATCAGATGACTAAAGACAAGACCTTCAATATTGAGGAATTTATCTGGCCTCATGGAATCACCCCGCCTCTGCATCACACACGCAAAAGGAGGTTTCGAAAACGAGTAAATAGACGTGTACGGTTCCTTTTATTTGGCCCTAGCAGCAGCTGACAATGTGTCCAGGCAATCGAAAGTGTAGAACAAGAAGTAGAGCGGTTATTGGATGAAGACACCCTCGCCACGGAGGTCAAGTATGGTGAGCTGGGAGCTGTAAATACGATCAATCCTGATTTATTTGTGCAGAGGTTCTGGAAAACGTAAATCCTGATCTGTCGGATTCGGAGTTTATAGAACTGGAACAACCGTTGGATGCCCCCACGCCCGCAGTGTCAGATACTGGTGAGGTTCAAACTCCTGGCGATCTGGGAGAGGCAGATGAAGACGAGAACGGTGATGAGGTGGAAGGTGATATAGATGAGGAATTGGCAGCCGAATTGGATCTGGCTCTCGAGAACGATGAAGATGGTGATGATGAAGATGAAGATGATGACGATAGTGATGAGAGTGAGAGCGAGGATGATGATGATGAAGACTCTCAAGCAATGAAGTTGCTGAACGAGGAAATTAGAGATCTGGAAGCTGCAGTGGCCAAAAAGCGGAAGGAGATTGATGCGTCAAGCAATCCTCTCATAAGGGTAATTCGATTCAACAATGCAAACTTTTTCATTCCTAATCTCCATTTCAGAAACGATTTGACGATGCTCTCAAGAAGCTCGATGCTGACTTAGAAATGAAACTCTCACAACGCGATGACCTGAAAGAGAAAAATAGATTGGAAAAAGAGGGCATTTCTATTGATGACGTGGTGGATGGCAATGATAACGGTGAAAATGCCAGTGATGACAACCTTTTCGGGGACAGTGGAGATTTGGATGACATGTAGAATAATATTATTATGTTACGCATATTCCAGGTAGTGCTCTACGGTGGCAGGAGGCAAACGATTCCAGCCTGCAAAAGGAGGGGTACGAAGACTACACAAATGAAAGGGGCAAACCACACCGACAGCACTTGCCAGCTCCATATTGAATTCAAGACCTCCTTGTGAGCAAACAGCCACCCAAGTCCTAGAGTTACATACGCTACATACCTGATAAGTCGGAATTTCAAATTGGGCGAACAGGAAGAAAGAATAAGGGGAATAGTGAGGAATACTGTTAAAGTGGCAGCGAGGGAGAAATTGAGAACGGTGACAATGGAAATAACTGTGGAAGCAAGACACAAATTAGCTGCTTTGAGAATAGCGGAGGCAGGAGCCGTGTCAACCGACTTCTGCGAGGGCAGTGCAATGGATAATAGAGGCAGTGTAGCAAAAAAGCTGAAGACGATTGGCGAGAACACCTAATCAAGATACATTAGTATAAGATGTTGGGTTTGTTGGAAAGAACTGTACCTCGTAACGTTTGATATACCAACTACTGGAGATCACTACGAACAGGACTGCACCAAGGGCGTGTGTTGCCATCATTATGGAAAGTACACCTAGCAAAGGTCTCTTTCTTCGTTTCCATTTGGTCGTCTCAACATGTGGTTTGTCTGGTTGCATAGTGATGCCTTCATCTTCTATCCATCCAGAATCTACCCAAGCACTCAATCCATGAATCATCACTGCAATGCTGCTGAGGATTGCACTGGGTAAATAGAGGCCAATCTTCAGGAATTGAGATGGCGAAGTGAGAATATAAAAGAAAAAGGATGCGTGAAGACGTTCTATCAGGTTATTCATGGTGCGCAGTGTTGATTCCACGGTCCTGGTTAATGTCTCATAAGTGACGAGAATCTGACAATGAATTAGGGTTTTACCTGCCAATGGCATGGAAGCCATGAGGACCTGTTGCCGGGATGCAAAACAGGGTGATTGCATCTATTCTGAATCTGTAGGTTTACTTTTAAAGGCGTTCAAGGTAACACAGGTTGGCCGCTTACTTGCGAAAGAGACCATGTACACCGCTTCCTCGTCCATGGTATTGATATCTCACATGCCGAGCTACATTTCTTGCCTGATAAAAATATGTTTTCACTTCTGGTATTTGAGGTAACCAGTCGAGAGCAATGTCAGCTGCAGGCTCTTCCCTAGGATCAAGATGGTCGTATAGAGTCACAGGAACACCAGCAGTGTATCGTGAAATTCTTTGTACGGAGTTTATCAGGTCTTGATTAGGAAGACGACCATTGAGTGCCTCTGGGGAGCTATGAAAGGAATGGCCAGCATGATGTGTATATCTACGAACCAAAAAATAGACCAATGTGCGAAAATGAATGGCCAGGATAATCGATGTTAAGTGCTGTCCATATAACGCCAGACGTTGGTTCCAAGGGCTGTGCCTGTAGACCTAAACAAGCTTAGAGAGTTGACTTCGTGGAGCAACTTTTGGACACACCAATTTGTGTAGAGCCATGGTAACTCGATAACCATGCCTGCATACCTTCAAGATATCCGTCGCTAATTACGAATATGATGTCTTTGGACCAGTAAGAATAATCTGCAAATCCATTGCCATGAGATCAATAAAATAACGAGGACGCCACTTACTCTTCAGAAACCCGGCCAGTGACAGAACAGTTGCTACTCCACGCAAGTTGAGTGAACTATCTCCAGACCTACTGATCCACGACGCGCTTATTACCATGGCCTCTGTTCCAGAATGTCGCGGGGATGTCAAAACGGCATAAGCATTAGTTCCATTGAAATCCTAATGCTAAAATGTTCAACGCAGGGTGGTATTAAGATAAGAATTCCTACACCAAGACTCGTGGAAAATGTGTACGCTTGGGTTGCAGAGGATATTCCGACTTTCGCAAATTCGTTTTGGAACCAACGTCCTCTTCTGTTCGCCCTCATGCTTAGCGCCAATTCATGAAAAACAGAGGGAAGGAGCTCACTGCTCGTTAGTAAAATTACTGTCACGTATGTTTTCGAGCTTTTCTAGGTAGGTATCAGCCTGATGGACGTGTCCCCAATCCCAGTTTGTATTGACCTATATTCATGAAGTTTAACCATGATTGAGGCAACAATTGGCCGAACCTGAGCAGGTTGGAGAGCATTCTCATCCATGTACGTCGATCCGCCCAACCCATGAAAAGGAAGAAGAAGCATCCATATGTATCCTACACCTATCAGGATAATTCTAGTTGTGATTAGTTATGGGCAACATGGGATGAGGGATATCGCACACTTCAAAATAGTTAATCTTTGGGACAATAAGTAAATTATTTTGCGTTTTCGAAGGTGCATTTTCTTATGTCGGTCTTCAGAAGAGACAAAGAACCCTTTGAGTTTCAATTGGATTTGTTTCCATTTCGACGGTGGCTCAGCGTTCATTGCAACGGTGCCGAACGTGAAAATACAGATAAAATGGTTGCAGAGTGTCAGCTAGGCAAATGTTTGACCAAACGTGGTCACGCGCCACACACGACGTTAGGGGCGTTTTGGACTTTTACAGGTTTGTCCTGTTCTATCATCTCATCGAGCCAAACTTTCCGTAGAAGATCCTGAGAGAACGCGTTTTATGCCACCAAAACGCAAAAGGAATGCTCGAGTTGGGACCAATGGCTTTGTCACAAGCGGGAAACTGAAGAGTCATGGTTGTTGGAGTTGGGTTTCATCGGAAGTACGAGACATGGACGACATAACGCTGGAACACAGGATGACGGCGTCAAATCTTAGCATGCGGAACGGAAACCCCTTGTGTCAGAACAAGTTCTCTGTCAGTAGACAGGAATCTCCAGTTTTCGACGCCTCCCCAAATGCCACGCATGTTAATGGAGAACTTAGTGAAGATATCATCGTCGTATCTGATGCCGATGAACCACTCTGCACAAAAAAGGCATGCAAACGTAATCCCTATTGTCTAAACTACCTGGGCCAGGATATGTGGGACGATGAAGGTTAGTATATCTACGACTTGTGATGCTTTTTTTGACGATTTCCAACAGATGTTGCATGGGAGAACTTTAGCCAAGCTGCGGAACTTGGTGAAGATCCTGCACTTCTCTCCAGAGAAGCCGATGTACCAGTAGGCTTGAAGGTATGTGTCATGATCCTTTTATTCGATGAATGTTACACTGACAAAAGCTGTTTAGAATCTTGGTGCCACATGCTACGCCAATGCGTCCTTACAGGTCCGACTAGCACAAGTATTTAGTTCCATTGCTCATTAACCTTTAGGTGTGGTTTCGTTTTGCGGCCTTTCGTGCTGGAGTCTATGGATGTGAGCCACCAGATAACATGCCAGAGGAGAAATACAAGGTATTTTGTTCATCTTCCTATCCAGCCTCATCGCCTCTCATATCTCTGGTTAGGAGTCCCCCTTATCTCAATTGCAAGTGACGTTTGCTGCTTTACAAGCCGGAAACCAGAAAGTGTTTAATCCGACAAAACTTGTTGAAAGCCTGCAATTGCGCACTTCGGAGCAACAAGATGCTCAGGAGTATGTTGAACTATCTTTTTGTGTTTAAAGCAAGCTAATTCTAAGTAGATTTTCGAAATTATTCATGACTCATCTCGATGCTGAATTCAAGAAGCAAAATTCGGAGTCCTTGAAGACGCTGATCACGAATCAAGTAAAATGTCGTCATCTTTTCCTTTATACGGGCAGCTTACGTTCCCAAAGTTCCAAGGGACACAAGTATATGGTACTATATGCCAATCTTGTAAATACCGTTCGGAGACAAGATCCGAATTTCTTGAAATAGAGGTCAGCTTCAAGGTCAGTACATTCATTATCTCAGCTTTTTATTAACTCAAAGCGCGTAAGAACAATGCCAAGCTTGAGGACTGCATTTCCACCTCTCTTCTCCCGGAGACTCTTTCTGGAGAGAACCGGTGAGCTGCCCCTTAAATTTAACCCTGCTTTACTGATTGTTTGGTTGTTTGAGAGCAGATATCTCTGCTCAGGTTGCAGAACGCTGCAAAATGCAACGCGTTATACGGAACTGCAGAACTTACCTCCAGTACTTCACTTCTCTCTGATGAGGTTCGTTTACGACCTGAATACGATGGAGCGGAAGAAGTCCAAACACTCGATCTCATTTCCGCTCTCTCTCGATATGAACAAGTTTTTGGGTTCGCCTGAAAATCGGCGACACGCAACATCAATTGACGGCGACAATAACGTTTATGACTTGCGAGGTGTCCTGCTACACAAGGGAGCAAGCGCCTATCATGGGCATTATGAGGCTCAGGTTTATGACTCACAGTGATTAATATTTCTTCGAGTTGCCTCCGCTCACTGACCGAAGTGGTAGGCATGAATCATGGTTTTTGTTTAACGATGAACTTGTCACAAAAATAGATGGTCTTGGGGATAGAATCTCCCAGAAGCAGAGTCACAGAGAAGCTGCTGAAGAAGATGAGAAGTGGGTGATGAGTAATGTCGTCGCACTATTGCTTACTTTTTTATTCTTAGAGCAGATCATCTCGATGTTCAGAAGAAACGCAGGGATTCAAGGAAACGGAGACGAATCGAAGATAGCGATGGCGGAGATGATGTCGAGTGAGTGGTGGTCAACAGGAACTTCGACCCCTAATATATTTTTTCAGAGTCAAGAAAACGGCACTTCTGTCACGCTCGGAAAGGTCGGATTTCATCTCCTGTGTTAAATATTACTTATTTTCTGTAGCATGATCACGTCGAAAGATGCATATATGTTGATATATGCGAAGAGAGATCTGGCGCCCTTGGCTTGTAGTGACCACAATGATCCAACCCTATTTCAACAACCTGAACCTCCGCTTCGCGCCATGAAAGTTGTCCAGTCCTTTAACCATGAGCATTCAGCTGCCTGTAGTGCATATGTAGACAAGTACGTCCACGGATTCTGCCGCGCATTTTGAGACTAATGCAATTTTTTTCAGAGAAGACGCACTCAGAGCTTGCTTTGACGATATACGAAGCAAAGTGCGAGCAATTTACAGCACTTGGAACTCGACACCTGAGATGGTTCGTCTTAAACCCTTGACCTTCTTCATACTTATTCCCTCCGCTCAGGGCTGCGTTGTAGTCAGCCGGCAAGCACTTGAATCCTGGGTGGACACCCATTGTATCGCTGCCGATTTAAAGAAGAACATCACCACTGGTCTACATGATTCAGTTACTTGGTCAAAGGAACATGACCAGATTTCCATCACTTGCTCGGACATCATTTGTGAGCACGGATTTCTTGATCCCAAGAAATCTGACGATATGAAGTGCATAACGCCAGTAAGTCTTTGAGGAATATAAAAAGATTGATATTCCTCATAAAATGCCCAGGATGCCTACCAGCGAGCTGTAATGGACACAAATTGTAAATTCAGTCCTATGCTCGAGTCTTCTCAAGTGTGTTCAGAGTGTGTGTCCTTCGAGTTCCGTGGTAATTTGTCAATTATGTTGAGTTATTATAGTATTATAATCTTGTTTTTGCAGAAAGACTCTACCAGGTCGAACACCCTCGTTACGTGAAACTAGTAGATGATGTCTGTAACGTTGCTGAGGGTGAATCTGGTTATTGGATTTCCAAAAAATGGTACAAAGGTATTGAACTTCTTTTGTTCGACTCATTACAGCGTCATTTGTTTGACTTAATTCTACAGATTGGCGTTTGGCCAAGCCCAAAATGCATGTTGCCTCTCATGAGGATCCCGGGCCCGATTCGGTAGAATTTCACAATGATGTCTATTGCGAACATGGATATTTGACCTTGAATTCAACCAATCGTCGAAAGATGTCCGTACAGGTAAGCATGTCTTCATCCCACTACTCGTCCCTGAAAATGTCCCAGGCTGTGGACTTACTCAAGACCCTCTTCCCGCAATGGGAGCCCTTGTACACTGAGGTCGACCCATGTGCCGTTTGTGAAGCTGAGATATGTTTATCCCGGGAAGACAAGAAGGAGGTGCGCAGACGTGTGGAGGATGAGAAGGTGACTTCACACCTATAAAACTTCGTTGTTTTGGTTAACTGGTCGTCAGGCACGTTTAAGATTCATTTTGGAACCAACTCTAGATACGTGGATCAAAGGAGACGAAGAGGGACCCTACGCTGTCTTGCCCGCTCAGTTTGTCAAGAATTGGAAACGTTGGATTTATAATCCTCTAGAACAACAACGGCCCGAAAAAATCGATAACACTCAGTTCTTCTGCCATCACGAGTTGTTAACAATCGATCTCCGTTGTTCAAGTGATCTAGATTCAAGTATTATGATCATCCAACGTGACGAGTGGAATGTCCTCAATTCAATGTATGTAATCAGAGTTGCGCAACTGTCGGGTTTCGTAGCTTATTTCTTTAAAGCTACGAAGGCGGACCCCTGATCGGATTGTCAAAGAAGCTTACTGAATCCGGTGGTTATCAGCAAGATATGCCCGTATGCCAGGACTGCCGGATCCGAAGGTTAGTCATCTGTACTGAAGGAATGGTGGCAACCCTGACTTCACTACCAATAAATAGGAAGACGGAATGGGATACGGCGGATATCGTGATTCGACATATTGATCCTAATGCGACTTCAAAGAATAAGCCCACCGTCACATACGGTCGCACCAACGGGTCAAGGCAGTCTAAACGCCTTCGGCCAATGAGGGAAGATGGCAAACGACGTCATATTACTGTCAGCAAGTCAACTACAGTGAAAGAAATCAAGATCATGGTAGGTGTCTGACCTACGAAGTTCAATGAGTAAATAAATGTTTGCTCATAGGTACATGAAGAGTTCTCTCTTCCTACCATATGTCAACGGCTTTTTCTTCGAGAGCAAGAACTTGAAGACAACAGTGCGACAGTGGAATCTCTTCGAATTCTTGCAAATGAGACAGTCGACCTTAGAGTGGCTGAGCAAATAGTTGATCTGACATCAGACAACGATGAACCACCAACTAGAAAGAAAAAGAAAGAAGGGAATGGTTTCAGTGGCACACTGTTGGGTAATGCAGCTCCATGGTCTAGTTCACCAGAACAGACGCCATACCGAACAGAAAAGGAATGCCCCAAATGCACGTTCTCAAATCCTTCAGAGGTGTTGTCATGCCGCGTTTGTGAAGCACATTTTGCTTGAGCTACATACTAGAATACAAAGGAAAAAACAAATTACATTTTTGACACCAATATTGCCCAGCCGCAACAGAGAATAACATGACACCCATCCCTTTGTCTAACAGCAAACCAAAAAATGAAAACAAAACAAGAAACGAGACTTTTCCAGCTCTCTTTAAATGAAGAGAGGATTGAGTTCCATATAACCCTTCACGTTAACACCAGGGAGATAAGAAGTGAGGGGGTCCAAATAAAATAAATTCCTAGCCGTGTTCGGGTAATGTTGAGAGACTAGTTGGAAGGGGGAAAGCGGAAGTCCTTGGGGTTGTAGGGCCCGCCATCCGCGAGTTCATCGATGGGGGAGGAGGGGTGGTGACTGTTGTAGCTTGCTTCAGGATAGAGGTTGCTGTCACAATAATGTCAACTTCGTTGGAAGTTGGGCCATTCATTTTGACCGCCATGGCGATTGCATCCTGAGTCTTGTCCGTCAACTCGTGTAATGACACACTTTCCATTTCTGACGTAGTTGCCCCTCCAACCCCGACTGTTCTATCCGCAACAATCGTTTGCGCAGCTTGAAGTACGACATGCTGCGCGGCCACAGCAAGCCGCCGAGCTTGCAAATGCCCATGACCTGAAAGAGCCCTATCGTAAGCATTGACGGTTTGTTCGAGGACATGTTTTTGTTTGACAAGAGCATGCATTTCTTGCTTCGGGGGAGAAGTAGCTACGAACTGTGACTCGGCCTCGTCAGTGACACGCTGCGCAACATTCTGAAGCACTTGGATAACGGCTCTGTCATCTACGCGAGTTCGAGGATTAAACGCTCTGAAATCATGTGAATACAGGAAGAAAGTAGAAAAGAAACAAAAAGTCCAACCTCTGGGGAGCTGAGGACAGCGCTGAGTCACTTGTACTTCTTTTGGGTGCAGGTTCGCCACAGGGAAAGGAAGGTCGACGCTGACGAGAATATGAGGTTCCATCAAGAGCTGACACAGGGGCAATGGCAAGGGTGAATATAAGAGGTAACTCTGTCTCTGCACCATCAAGGACGAACTGGGAAAAAAAGTAAGATTATTCACTCGAGCAGCAACGACCGCGAACCTTTGCGATAGCTGTGATCTGACAAGTCTCTGCATCAGGTGGTGGGACACCAGAAAGTTCACCATTCTTCCACGACAACCAAGATGGCAAGCTCGGCGAACTATACGTAACTTGGATTTTCTTGAATGATATCTGAGGATCCCAAATGCGAGGTTTCCAAGCCCACCGTAGACCGATATACGCTACCCCCGAGGGGGGTACCCCTAATTTACGATGGAAAGGCCTGAATTCCCACTTGCAGTCACCAGACTTCTTTGCCTCAATACTCCAAATGTGGTTGCCTTTCGACTTGGCCTTCTTTCCATCTTCATTGAAGCGCAGAATGTACTGTTGACGCCAGAGGTAATTTCGAACCTGAAGAGATTGTATGCTGGGTAAAAATATCACGAATGACGCAGAGAGTAACTCACTTTCTTCATCGGAAGCTTTTCTTCTGGAAAGCCCTTCTCAGCAAGCTACAGGAAATACGAGGTTAAGACAAAGCACCGGTTGAACAAAATTAACATACTTCATCCATAAATGCATTCGTGAATGCTAGAATTCGGAATTTGAAAGGACGGAAGTCCGGCGATTCATCCAATCGTTGCATCTTCTTGGCCATAAGCGTTTGGTGGATCTGCTCCCCTTTCGAACAAGTTGCATCCACTATCAGGAATCTAGATTAGATAGTTGCTCCACAGTCTATCAAACTCACAGTTAGAGCATAACTTATTCAGAAACTCGAAGAATATCCTATCAACATCAGGTCGGAATTCTGGGGGCATATCTGTGGCCGCAGACGCCGAACCAGGGACCTGCGAGCATTCAATCAGCCAAGTGGAAGAAAAGAATGAGAAAGTGTTTGACCTGTGTTGAACTTGTGACCTCAAATGGGCCATATTCTTCTTCAGAGTCGTCATCGTCATCGTCTTCGTCATCATCACTTGGGGAATTGTGAGCCGTAGCTGGCTCTGACGAAGAATGGGCGAAGGCATTTCCCACGAATGTTCTGTGATGTACTGGCTCCGAACCGAAGTAGAAACTGGATTGACCATTTCGAGTTGCCTGCTTTTTGGACTTGAGCCAGATGCCTAAGTCGGTATGTGATTCAGGAAGTGTCTGTTTGGCATACTTGAAGGGCGTCCCAGAAATCGAACCTGATCGAGACATCCGTCCAATCGGCGGACTGATTGTAGAAGCCCCAGTGTTGGGAAGCACATTCGAATTCTGGAGGCCATTGGACGGAAGCACGGCATTGCGAAGTCCACTATTCGAAGAGGTAGTTGGCAGGACCAGGGGCCCGTTGGCAGAACCAAGAGACACCGAATGTTGACGACGGGATGTCGTTAGGACGGGATCGGACCACGGTGCGTGAGGCATTGTTGGATAAGATGGGGAATTGTTCGAACCAGGCAAGACTGGCAGAGGCGTACCCCCAGTAGTCAGAGGGGCGAAAGATGTCGTGTTAAACGGCTTGAAATGATTGGAGGTAGGAAAATTAGGTGGAGGTGAGGGTGCCCTCGAAGAGGGTTGTGATGCGGGACCAACTGGGAATGCATGCATTACTGGGAATGAAGAGGCTGCACCATAAAGCGTATTTAACGTAGATGCATGCAGAGGTTCTTCGTGTAAAATGGCAGATAATGGAGCATCGTCTTGTTGCTCTCGCTTCAGGGCCTTCGGGCCACGATGATCCTCCATGTCAGAGGCACATCTTTTACGAGGGTGATCAGACGGCGGCAGCAAAGTGGCTGCCGGAGGAGATTCAACAGGCAGGATACCTTCAAGGGCAAGGAGTTGGGAAGGAATTTGTGGAACGATTGCTTCCCCATTTGCCACAGACATATGAGCGAGCATATCCAAAACCTGGACGATACGATCCCGCAGTTCTCCCACTTTATTTGCTTGTCGAACTCCTTGAGAATTCTCGAATGCGTTGCCAGCATCTAGGGCAGTTTTTGCAATGCTACGCAAGGGAAAAAGTTGTGTTCCAGAAAAATTAACTAAATTATTAAATTAACGTACTCTTTGAACATCTTCCCAATGACTGCACGCGGCGGATTCTGGGCATCTTCATCCGCACTGCTGTTACTTGCTGCTGATGAATATTCAAGTGTGGGAGTGGGTTGTTGTCGTGGAGGTGATAAGGATGAAAAATTCGAAGGAATAGACTGAGGCGATAAGGAAGTGCTTGCACGACTTCGTCTGCCGACAGCATTGCTAGAGTCGAGGACACCTTCAAGGGCCTGAGGAATCACTCCTCCGAAAGCGGAAGCGGAAGACAGCATAGATGTAGGATCCTGTGATAACGCGGCCACATCGGGGCTAAGATCAACTTTGTCTGTAGATTGAAGCATTGAGAAAGGATCCACTGGGACATAGCCAGCAGAAGGCAGGAGTTGTGTGTTTTCGATGGCATCCATTGGAGTATCGAGAAAGGTCATGTGCATTCCAGATCCAGTGGGCATATGTAGTGTAGAATTTCCAGGAATTTCTCGCTTGGGTTGGCCCAGGATGTATGACTGGAGGGCGTCATGGGAAGCGTTTGAAAGGAAAGTGGGCATCATCTCGAGAGACGAAGGACTTGTGTCCATTGTCCCTAGACTTGACACCTGCTCATACTGGTCGATCGTGTCCATTCAACCTCTACTGGGTCAGGACTATCGATGGTGGCCTGTTATATACCCTGTGGATGTGCAGGCAGCAGTACGATCAGTTTCGACAGCACGTGAAAGGCTGAGCAGTGACCTCAGGTCAGATTCCAGGCCGAAATCTACAAATATTTTCGGGGTGCCGCGCCGTGCACAACGGTAACAGAAGCAGCTGAACGTCGGAGTCGATGACGGTGAGGAAGAAGAGTTGAAAAGGCAAGGTCCGTTAGCAGGCCAATTTCGTCACATCTGTGACATGACCCAGAGCTTCGTTTCACATCGGTTTCAATTACATCAACATTGAAGACTACGCAGAGGCCATTCAGTTCACCCGACAACATTCCTGGCTCATCAGTCACCCCTGACACCAACCCTGTATCTTTAGGAATGCCTCGATCCGAGATTATCCTCATGGTAATTTCATTGCCACAAAGCAGCTTTGGTATGGAAACATCTCCGTATGCAAACATCCCGTGAGCCAGATACTTCAATATCGCCGCCTGGGACTCCGAGAGCGCTCTCGGTCCCTTCGTCTCTCGCTGAAATGCGCAGATCAGTAAACAAGAACGAGGATGCCACGATGTATTCACTGACTCATATCGCGAAGACTGGCGGTCATATCCGCGATCTCGATCACGATAGTCCTCTCCTCCACGGGAAGACCGATGGTCTCCTCCAGATCGCAGACCTACTGAAGCAGGTCCACCACCTGACGGCCCGGAGCTAGGAGGTGCCATTTTTCGCTTCTCTCGTTCCTCTTTGAATTTGGAAAGCATATTCCGAAGCTCGTGATAACCCAAATGCATCTACTCGGAAAATGAGATCTGAGAGGGCAACGCCGTAGGCTACTAAAACTTACTTTACCACCAAAGTGGTCCGCCAAACGACGGTCGGAGTCTAATACTGATAGATAAGCACCACAAACATCGCAGACGCGTAGCTTTTGATGACCCGAAGCTCCCGAAGTATCGGTCAGTTGTTGTAGTTCTCGCTGAACACAACGAAAATCAACATTGAACCGTGACAATAGACCTGATATTTGGGTTTACCTCTTTGTCCGCCTTCTCGCTCTTGAGTGCTTCAATAGCTGCCATTTCACGCATCGACTCTTCTACTTTGCCCTGCTCCCCTAAGATTACTCTAGTGTCAGCAACAATTATGAAAGAGCCAAGTTGCCCACCAAGTTGTTCTATTTTCTCAGTTCCTCCCTGAATAGCAAGCTCGATTTCTGCAATTTCCCTCATCTGCAAATTGTCAATGTCAGAAAAATATAACTTAAATAAATTCTCAACGAGTCACCAAGTTTGTAGTCTTTGCATTCTCTTCAGGCGTCTTCTCCAACCTCCTGTGAGCCGCCCGAATCCTACGATCGCATTCGTCAACGAAGGAAAATATATTAGCCTCGTATTCCATCTGAAACCGATGGAAAATTGGATCTTGAGGGGTGGCCTCTTTTGCTGTCAGAAATTCGGTTTTGAGTCGTTCAGTATGTGACTTGGGACAGGCACCAAGGTCCATTTTCTGTGCATTGAGGATTTAATTAGCAAGATATCATATTCCGGAACACAGACACTGACTGTATTCGTGAATAGCGTATGGGGACATGTTCCACATAAAAAGTTCCTGCAAACTTTTTCGTCTGACCATGTGAGGTTGGCATTTGCCACTCCCATTGCCTCAGGGCCCATCATTTGCTAATGTGCGTCAAAAATGTATGCCTCAAAGAGTGATGCGTGTATACCTCGAGAAGCTTCCTTTGCATCTCTGCTAGGCGACCCATGTTGAAAACGCGTCTGAAAGACCTGACGAATGATGGTCAGAGAATGACACAGATGTCGGTATTTGGTTTTGTTGATCAATAGCTTCTCGCACGTATATAAATTGAGTTACCAAACCGAGATAGTATTTTTTCCTGGATGACTGTAATAATATGCACAGGAAATGAAATGCTGCGTCAGGACGAATTGTATGAGAACAAGATGTGATATGTATGCATGAAGCTGACGACATTGAGAGAGACAGACTGGGAGGAAATGGGTAAACCAGATCAAGATGGGGAAGGTGTGACAATTTGTATGATACGGATGAGACCACGACAACGAGCAGGGAAATTGTTTTTGCATGTTGTTCTTGACTGATCGAGGTTGCTCAGGTGCTGCAGGTTCAGTGTGATCTGCGTCAGCTGTCTTCGGCAATTCGCTTATCAGCAGCATTTCTTTTGACATAGAGAATTTCTTGAGAAGCTCCATTACGTCCTTTGCGCTCTCGAGGCCGTTCTCAGTTTCCTTACCCCGCAAAGCCGCCAGCCGCGAAGCTGTCCACGCATCGGTTAATTCATTCTTTGTTGCTATTCTCTTGTCCAACACCATCCAGATAAGTTCTGGATTGCGAGACTGCAGCCAGATTATCGCATCCTGAACATTGGTAGATGGCCGAGCAGTTGAGGAATTGGGGAGAGTAGTTGACAATAGGGACTTGTCCCAATTTCATGGCCAAATGAAACGCCGTCATTTTATTTCCTTCCTCGGGATCAGCACCTAATTCCAGCATCACTTCATACTGCACAGTTACACCCAGAAAAGGACGCACTGTGGGAGTCAAGCCATTCGATCAAGTCTAAGTCTCCTTTTGTAGCGGAGATGTGCACCAGGGTCTCCATCGGATCTTCCGGGAAGTCTTGACGAAATCCACACAACCGGGCTTTATTTCTCCTCCTGCTGCGTCGACGCCATCTTGCTGAATTCCCCTTTTGATACGTTCACCCGCGCCTTTCCTGGCTACATCAAAAATAGCGGACCGATTTTCTTGGGCTTTCGTCAAAAGTACACGCGTTCGTTCCTCAGAGGATTTGCGCTCCGCTTCTGCTTGAGCCTCCTTCCTCTGCGACTTCTGTTTTCGGCTTCCAGGCGTTCTATCAAGAATCAGTCGGTTATATCAACAGCCACAAAACGCCTCCAAGTACCTCCTTGGCCTGTCTCTCTTTTCGAGCTATGGATTCCTGCTTCTTTTCTTGCGTGGGTAATTGCCAACGGCAAGCGTTCCTCGTATTCTCGTATTCTTCCTGACTTTCCTCTTGGAGGTTGCCGGACCTTTCAAAAAATCACTCAGTTGGTGAAGAGAATAGCTTAAGGCTGCCGGGGGTGACGATATATACACACCCTCCGAAGAGAAACCTGAATATTATAAGCGCGAAATCTGGAATGAAATGGAAAATTTTACAAATAAAACGGCATGTGTGCTCCATATTCATGCTCCGAGTCGTCGTCAAATCTCGGTCGTCAGAATATTCATCATTACTATATGCTGAGAACCCGGGCGGATGCCCAGGGGAATGTCTTGTATAGATATTTCAAAAGAACATTGTGCGCCTCTCTGGAACTCTGCCGAAGCGTCAGGGTTGTCAGGGTTCTTGTCTGGGTGGGTCCTCAGGGCAATCTGGGCCGAAAAAAATGAAGAACATAAGGATAGTTTACTATAACCAAGATTGACCGTCGGTTGAAGGAATAAGCAACCGTGGCACCATTTAGGACTCACGTTGCAAAACAAGAAAGAACGGCAATCACCGTCATGTGGTAAACAAATTGAGGATTCCGTTTGACAGCGAGCTAAGTATGTCCCCAGCGCCTGGTGTGGTCAATGAAGCGGTTGAATTGGCTGACAGGTCGCTGCCCAATACACACGATGGACCGTCATTCTTGAAAGCATTTTTGAGTGACAAGTGCGTGTCTTTTCAATTATTTGTGCCTCAGTTTATCCAGGTCTAGTCCTTATTTTCAGGCAGGATTTGGCCTCATGGTCCGTTCTATTATCTTTATCACAACATTTACTTATGCACACTAGACATTAGGAGTTGGCTTGAATGCCTTTCGTCATGGTCTTATTCTCGGATCAACTGCACTACGTCGTCGTATGCTGGTCACACTGGAAATTAACAACAAAGATCGCGCATACGAGTGGTTTTTGGCTTGGTTGGCTAAGCAAACCGCCGCTCAAGTACAGCAATCGCGAAGATTTGCACTTTGGGCCCGCAGTCACCATCTCAGTGTAGAAACGACTGTGGAGCAGAGGAAAAATGGCAGCTCTTCCGCCCTGTTCAAGTTAGTTGCCGGACCTGGCACTCATTACGTTCAGTACAGAGGCGCATGGATGCAGGTATTTTTTTACCTTCACCTGAGATCCCTCCACTAAACGGTAATCAAAGATAAAACGCGAACGTGAAACGAAATCAATGCATCTTGTGTCAGGGACGCCATGGGAAACAGTTACATTGACTACTCTTTCTCGAGATAGACAATTATTTCCTGAACTCCTGAATGAAGCCAGGGACTTGGCTATGCATGGCCAGGAAGGAAAACTTGTCATCCATACAGCTTGGGGAATTGAGTGGCGACCTTTTGGTCAGCCAAGGCAAAAACGACCACTACATAGTGTCGTGCTTGCACCTGGCGTCTCAGAATGCATAGAAGACGACCTCAAAGCGTTTTTATCGAGGAGGCAGTGGTATGCCGATAGAGGTAGGGATTTAGGCGTCTTCTTCCTCGTCTCTTACCTATTTTTGCAGGGATACCCTACCGACGCGGCTATCTCCTACACGGACCCCCTGGCTCAGGGAAAACCTCCTTCATTCAGGCTCTTGCGGGCTATCTGTCATATGATATTTGTGTTCTTAATCTTTCGGAACGAGGCTTAACAGACGATAAGCTGTTCCACCTCTTATCGAACGCTCCGGAACGTAGTTTGGTCTTGATAGAAGATATCGACGCAGCCTTCAACAAGCGGGTGCAAACAACAGAGGATGGGTAAACTACCTTTCGTCAAATCTCTAGATGTGACTCACAGATCTTGCCCCAGTTATCAATCGTCCGTGACATTCTCAGGGTTTCTAAATGCGCTTGACGGCGTTGCTTCAGGAGAGGAACGTATAATCTTCATGACAACCAATCACGTTGAAAAATTGGATCCCGCCTTAATTCGACCAGGTCGTGTCGACCTCATGCAACTCATAGACGATGCAACACCGGAACAAGCATCAAGTTTATTCAAACGCTTTTATGGTGAAGAGGATGGTCAAACCCTTGATCGGGAAGTTCAAGAATTGTCAAAAACGTTAAACACGATCATTTGGAAAGAAATGAAGAATGGTAGAGTGATCAGCATGGCTGCTCTTCAGGGCTTGTTCATCCGGAATTCGGCCAAAGATGCGGTTGCAGCATGCTGCGAGTATTTCGTTAGCAGACGAACGTGATTCTGACCTACCACGGCGATGTGTGTTTCTATCCTCAAAACTGAAGTCTCCTCTTTCGCCCAGTGTACTTTGAGTCATGGGGTACACCTTCTTTGCCTCGTTTACGATACAGCTACATGTAATTAAGTGTGATGGCCAACAAAAACATGTATTGGATGCGCACCTCTTTCTTCTTCAATATCCAATCTCGATCCTTGACGGACTTCCGTTTATCTTTAAGTCTCATTCGTTCTCTTTGTCTCCGCCGCTCGAACCTGGCTTTACACTCTTCTTCTTCATCACCCTGCAGGCCCTTAGGAACCTGGTGCTGTCCCCCACCGCCAACAAAAAGGCACAAAAAAAGCTTCTTGGCTTTCTTAGAATTAGGGTAATCAACCACGACCCCCCCTCCAAAGCCTGCCCTTTGAGCTATAGAGGTAATAAGCTGTATTTGATCGTCTGATGAAGGATAAAATTGCATCACAACCCGAGACGGATTCCGCATGGCCGAATGCAACGTGGTGAAAAAGTTATTCAAACGGTGCGGAGGAGAGGACGTTGGATGCGAGGTTTCGGCATTGAGCAGCCATTGAAGAACAGAAATACTTGAAAGAGTAAGATAAAAACACAAGGAAGGAACGGACGGACTCACCTGATTGCACCATCGAAGCTTCCAGGACGAAAGCCGAAACCCTGTCCGATGTCTTGGAGAAAGAGATCTCCATCGATCTCTCGGTCAAGTGCAACCTCTGAAGGGAATATTAGAATGAGGGCCTCGAGGAAACCGACAGAGCACACGCACCTAGCATGCTGGGGGCAATGTCTACACCTGCCCAAATGTATCCTTCCTCATCCAAAATCTCCCCGGAAAGCCCGGACCCACATCCGATGTCGAGGAGGAATGCTGGCTCATCTAGAGGTAGATTGAGGAGCTCCAGGGCTCTATACGTCATGTCTCGCTGGATCTGCTGATTACGAGTACTGCCAAATCTTGTATACTGCAATTTGAAGGGAGATCATGCCAACATACTTTGAGGTATACTTCTTAGCTTCAGCATCACCATAGTACTATAGAATAGGGGGTCAAGCACATCTTATAATGATATGAGCTTATTCTTACAATTTCTGGAGGGGCCTGATGCTCTGGACGTGACATGAAAAAAAAGAGTTCCGAGTCTATTTTTGGAGCAGTGGTAGGAATGGCATTTTAGCCTTAAATTATTGTGAATAGTGGAGCAATTCGTTCCTGGTTACTTTAATCATCTCCAACGGGCATTTCCTCTTCCAGATACTTTACAAGCTTTACACGAATCTCCGTGCTCTCGTCTCCACGCAGGACGTCTGATACAAATTCTGCTTGTACCTGAAGTTGAATCTAATATGGTGGGTCAGATAGTGAAAGGATCAACCTAAGCAGTCTGACCATTTCTAGTGCGCCTCGTATCACTCCACAGAGAACATTGCTAAACCATAAACCGCCTTCCAGAGCTTCATCTGGGAGCTCCACAAAATCTGCCAACGGGTTTTCATCCAGAGTTATAGTGAAAAACGATCCAGGCGCGGTTTGCGAGGTTGATGGAGGTCGATTTGGCGACGAAGGTGGTGGCCCACCATGGGCAACAGTTGGTGTGACATTTAGGAATGATTTAAATCCGACCTATTTTGTGAGTCGGACACGTATGATTATGAGTAAAAAGGGCAAGGTCTACCTTGGCCACAACCTCACCAACGTCTCGGAAGTCCGAACACCTTCCCAGATTAGATTTTGCGAGCAAGTCCTCTATGAGCCTAGTACCAATATTATAACCCATCTTTTCGAGTTGTTTATTAACTTCTTCATAGTCTTCATAATCTTGAATGAGCTGCACGACCAGTGCGCCATAGGTAAGTGCGAAGAGTTCTGCGTTCTACTAGGGTGAATACTCCCGAATGAAGGATTATATAATACCATACAATCTTCTCCTGTCGCCCTTTCCAGAGCTCCTCTCCGATATTTTTATACTGCTTGCTGGTGGTGGCCATGGCTGGAAATGAACAGCAGTAGTGGTGATGGTGAGTGACACTGATTCTCAAGATCTCAAGATGGAGGCCTCTGTCGTCACGCGGCATAATTTAATTAACAAATTTTCCCCTCGACGGAATAATGTATATGAGGAAAGGTAGAACGAGTCGTGCTGCAGAACAGGCAGACCCGGTAACTACTTGAACTCCCAAGTTAATTTCTATCCAATTTGTTGAGTTTCTTGGCCGTCTTCGCATTATTTTGTGTGTTCTGTCCTCTAACAGGCAGATGCATCGCGTGTCTCCTTCCAACATAACTCCCAATCATACGTTGATGAGCGATATTTTCCCGAATTTCTCGCTTCAACTCTGATTCGATCTTGAGTTTTCGTAGGGGGTCCACATTCTTTACTTCCTTCTTCTTTAGTCGCTCATGTAATCGAGCTTGCAGTTCCTGCGTGGAAACTGTTGCTGGTGGTGGGACGTAGTCAACAGTTGCGAGAGGGAGCCGTGGAAGTGGTGGCGCTGTTGCAGGTGACGACAAGAAAGATGCCAGGGAAGTTACTTGGAAAGGGGAGAGATCCCTGACTTTACACTTGTCGTGCACTTGCAAACGAGCGCAGAGGCGGTGGGCGATGTGTGGCCCAACTCCGCGAATTTTAGTCAGAGCAAACTGTAAGGAATGTATTAGACGCTTTCCAAAATTGTGTTCGGTGTATACACCTACTCTCACGACATAGCTTTCTGGGAGATTTATACCTAGGACATGCACCATGGCGTCGTGCAAGACGAGGATGTTGGCAATCTAAATTTATAAATTTCAAGGTCCGACATGCTCTTTTTTCACATTGCCACCAACTCTATTCTTCAAGATGTCCAGTAACAAAGCAGAAGGCAGGCGCGAGGACGCTCTCGTGAAAGAGCGCAATAAAATGCGCGAAGAATTCGAACGACAGAAACAGATCCTCATTAGCGAGACCGAAAAGGCCCGACCATCTGCTAATCGTTTTGTTGGGCAAAATGACTCTGTCGAAGATAGTTTGAAGGACAGGACAGTTGGTCTCGTTCACTTGGAAGAATTCCAACAGAGACGAAAGGAATTGGAGGAACAGAAGGCGAGGGAGGCAGCACGAAGCAACGAGTTGAAGTATGTCTCGTTTTAATCCGCCTCTATCATTGCTTTCGAGAACAGGTCGCTGATTTGTTGTGGAGAATTTGTTTAGAGACGAGACGAAAAAGAGTAAGAAACGCAAGAAAGCTGCACGCGCCACTCTTTCCTTTGCTCTTGATGACGAAGACGCAGAGAGTGGTTCTCCGAAAGATATGAAAGAGGAGTCTGCCAATGACAGCAATTCAGAAGAGCCTCCTGTTAAACGGAGTAAGCTCAAGAAGAACCCCGGTGTCGACACTTCCTTCCTTCCGGACAGAGAACGCGAGGAAGCAGAACGTAGAGAACGTGAACGTCTACGCCTCGAGTGGCTCACGATGCAGGAGCAAGCAAAGAATGAGGAAATCGAGATCACATACTCCTACTGGGATGGTAGTGGACATAGGAAGACCGTCTCTGTGAGTGTGTTCTACGTAGCTAAGACCCTTATAATCTAAGCGTTTACTATCAACAGTGCAAAAAGGGTGACACGATCACTGCGTTCCTCGAGAAGTGCCGCATTCAATTCCCGGAATTGCGGGGAATAAGCGTGGATAATTTAATGTATATAAAGGTGATTATTTTATACCGCTCCTCATTAATAAAATTTCATGCGTTTCAGGAGGATCTCATCATTCCCCATGTGAATTCTTTCCAAACACTGTCACTGCTGTTCTTACATTTCAATAGCACTACAGCTTCTACGACTTCATTATCAATAAAGCTCGAGGAAAATCGGGCCCTCTGTTCAATTTTGACGTCCACGACGATGTACGCCTGCTAGCTGATGCTACAAAAGAGAAGGACGAGTCCCATGCTGGCAAGGTCGTTGAAAGGAGCTGGTATCAGCGCAACAAACATATATTCCCTGCTTCTCGTTGGGAGGTACGTTTTTCTGGACAATGCCCAAATTGTCTCTCATCCATACCCAGGTGTTCGAGCCGGAGAAGAACTATGGAAAATATACGATTGCATAATAATAATAACATAGTTTCCTTGATGGCTAATTAAGTTATGAATATACATACCCTTTACCTTAAAGTCATTCCTGGGTTTGACGGTTGAATTTTGTCTGGAATTTAAAAAAAAACTTGGGGGCACCGCGGATTGAACGCGGGACCTTTAGATTACTTGGAAACTTCAGTCTACTGCTCTCCCAACTGAGCTATGCCCCCTTATGAATATAGGGTTTGATTAACCTGGATATGTAGGGGAGCGAAGTAATGCCCCAGGAATTCTCAGGAAGTGTCCACTATCCCAGACGACCATGTCTGGTACTGGACCTCGAGAGAATGTTTTCGCCACGCGAATGGCACTCACCAATACCAAGCTTCGATTAAAAGGCGCACAAACCGGACACTCACTGTTGGCCAAAAAGCGGGATGCTTTAACAACCAGATTCCGTGCGATCCTCAAGAAGGTTGATGAGGTGCGTCTGCCCGGCTTTACAGATAAAATACATCGACCCATTGGATAGCGATAGGCAAAGAGGAAGATGGGCAGAGTTATGCAACTGGCTTCATTCTCAATGGCAGAGGTCACTTATGCAACGGGGGATATCTCATATCTCGTTCAAGAGCAAGCGAAGCTCGCTACTTTCCGCGTGAAAGCCAGACAAGAGAATGTCTCCGGTGTCGTCCTCCCTGGATTTGAGGTCGAGCGTGTAGCAGGATCAGGTAGGTTTCTCCGTAATCTCGACCTTCAAAAAATGACCAGCATCGTGGTAGATTTTAACCTTACTGGTCTTGGTCGGGGTGGTCAACAGGTGATGAAAGCCAGGGAAGTGTATGCGAAGGCGATCGAAACACTTGTCGAGCTTGCTTCACTGCAGACCGCCTTCACAATCCTCGATGAAGTCATTCGGGCAACAAATCGAAGAGTAAATGCAATTGAACATGTTATCATTCCTCGACTGGACAACACCATAAAATATATTATTAGCGAACTTGATGAGATGGATCGTGAGGAGTTCTTCAGGTATATGTTGTCTCACGGTATACCAGAAGACAAATCGCTAACAATCCTCCAGGCTTAAGAAAGTTCAGGGAAAGAAGAAACGAGACACAGCTAACAGGGACAAGGTGGAAGAGCCGCTCTCAATCGTAGAGGATTCTGATGACACGACCCCGGCGAATTTATTGAGTAGCAAGGATGAGGATGTAATTTTTTAGTTACCACGAATCCAAGTGAATTAACAGCATGTTCATTTCTTGGTGTTCGTGAGCACGGGTCACGGCACAAGTACATCCGTGGGGAACATAACAGTGAGATAAGATTACTGGGAGGTGTCAAGTCTCGAGTCAACGGGATTCCAAAGGATTAAAAGAATACTCACATCAACCATCTCAACATCGCCTGCAACGTTTTTCTTTCTATCTTTCCTCTCCAAAATAGCTCGTCTTGAAATACAAAGGTTTAATGACGCAGATGCAGGAATGCTCTAGTGTCACTCACCTGTCCTTGTCAAGCTTGAGCGTGAGGATGACAACGTTGCTTGGGTGGATGCCAATGGGGGCAGAAGCGCCATTCGATTTATCTCGTTGCACACGGTCAACGTAAAGGACCCACTTCTTTCTGTAAACTTGGGTGACCTTGCCCTCGCGACCCTTGTATTTTCCTCTGACAATGCGAACCTCGTCATCTTTTCGAACGGGTAATGAACGTGCCTGTGAAATCCATGGATTAGATCCGTTTAAATATGGATTTTTAATAGACGGACGTTGTATTTCGCGCGAAGGTCTTTGGACAGAGCAGATGACATGATCTTTCTGCGTATTGAGGAAGGTGCCGCAAAGTGAGCCTTGCGCGACTTGCGCCGAGAGGATGAAACGTCTGAAAACGGGAGGGTCTTGTTAGCATTTTCATCCAATGGTACTGACATCCAAAGCCACATATGAGCATCCACCACATTTCTCTAATAATTCCGCGTCTTTTGTTCTGAGACGCAAAAAGGATGCACAATTAATGGTATCGGACATTACGCACCAGCGTTGTACTTCATTTTGGCGGAGGAACCTTGAATGCAGGTCGAACGGCGTTGAAGTGTAGATGCAGAAAATTCACACGGTGACCTACGTGACGTCGGTCACTCGCCAACTACTCTTCCACAATGGTTGACCAAGTGCGCTCGACACGACTCAAATTTAAGGGAGAGAAGACAAAGAAGAAAAGAAAGCGAGACGATGATGGCGAACAAGGTGGGAGCAGCAGGCGAAAGTTAGATGAGCAAATGGCCGAAAGCTGGGTCTTGCCCGAAAACATTAACGAACTTCGTGGTCCAACATTCATTATGCACCCCTCTGAACCTCCTATATCGATTAACTTCAACTCTGCTGCAAATCGTATAGTCCTGCATACAGTCGCCAAAGACAGGACTGACGACGACGGGGTCCCGAAGCTGTTGGACCGTACACCATCGGATGTTTCCCAGGTCTGGGTGATCACTCGCGTTTCTGGTGCAACTGCCATTAACATCAGAACTGGTACTGGCGAAGGTAAATTCCTTTCTTGTGACGCACATGGCATCGTTTCTGCAGATCGCGATGCGAGGGGCCCTCAAGAAGAATGGATGCCTGTTCTGCTACCCGATGGCATGATTGCTTTCATGAATGTTTATGAGAAATACCTCGGCGTCGACGAAGTTGCCGGTGGTGCACTTCAGTTGCGAGGTGATAGCGAGGAAGTCGGTTTTGCGGAACGTTTCTGGGTGAAGATCCAGAACAAATACAAGAAGGAGGCTAACGAAGAAGAGAAGAAACGGAAAGAAGGGATGTCTGCACCCCCCAAGGTAGATGAAGCGAACACAAAGTCAGTGGGATGCATTTCCTTCCACATAAACCATGTGTTAAGTCTTTCTCTTAGCCGCTTACACCAAGCATGGGGAGCCGGGAGATCAGTAGTGTCAACAGAGGATAAGAAAGAGGTGAGTAGTCAAGATGACCACGTTTGTGATTGTGCTCATTTCCAGCAATTCTCAGCTCAAGAAAGCAGCGAAAGAAGGCCGACTTTCCGAAGCCATGTTGGACCGCAGGTTAAAATTAAAGAGGTTTGCTAACTGTCTCGTTGACCTTACTGTGGCTAATACAATTTATTTTGGCAGTGATCGATTTTGCTGAACCTCATATGTACGACATCCAGTTTCAGTCCCCAATTATAGTACCCGCTTGTTGAGAACGGGATAGCGATCTGGCCGATACCCATCCCGAAATATCATTCGAAGTACCCGGTTTGTGTTGAATGATTCTTAACCTAAGGGGCACTGTCAGACGCGGTCAGTCATCGCGGATCGTTCAGGCAGGTGCTGAAGGAACGCCAACCAGAAAGCTAAATAAACGCCCGATGAAACGGGATTTCAAAGTCTCTTAGTTTGGTTTGACGTTAATCAATCCGGTTTCTTTTTGAGGAAATTGTTGATGAGCTAGTCGGCTGCTTCTCGCCCGAGAATGTACCTAGGTCCCAGTCCCACTGCTGATCACTATGTAATGTTGAAGATGTGCTAGATACTACCTCGCGCGTGGTTGTTATTGTCTTTTTTGTTATCTTTCCTGCTTTAAGAAATAAGATACTTATGGGGTTTCAAAATTATTCAAACAACAAGGCTTGGGGTGTGGCTCCTTTTTTGTGACAAACCCTCAAGGACATCTTGCAGATGGGAGACAAGGCTATCATACGTACATACAATTGGATTGACCAGACAGGACTTTGTACAGTGAGTATACTGTTGCCCTTAACCAGCCATCTAAAGAAAAAGACAATTAATGAAAGAGGACTGCTTCGACACCGCAACAGTCACAGGAAAGAGACGTATGTCAATGAAAACAATATTGAATTTGGTTGAAGGTAGTAAAGTTCCAAAATAATTGGAGGTGGATAGCAGATACGCATGGTTTCTATGAAAGATTCAAAGATCATCTTCATCATCGGGGAGAGGAACTGTCTCTGCCTGTGTGGGAATAAGCAATGGGATGAAAATGCTATCAAGTCAGAAATTGACTTACTTTCTGTAGTTCCTTTTCATACTCTATCATCAGAGCCGAATCGATCGGAACTTCGGCAGGAGCGAGGGCAGGAGCAGCGACAAATTCCAGAGTTGGATTGCTGGGAGAAGGGGAATAAGCAGATATCAACCATGCTAAATGAAGTTGAGACTGACCCGACCAATTTCCTTGCCAGCCAAAGGAAAGGCTTCTCGAAATTGTAATTCGATTTTGCAGAGATTTCGAAGTATTGAATGTTTTTCTTGCGGTGGAACGTAACCGCTCCGGTCTTTACTTTTCGCTCCTGTTCATAGGGAAAATATTGGCATCCAGAAAAGATAGATGTATTGAAACCCTACCTTGACATCCACCTTGTTACCACACAGAACGATAGGAATGTTTTCGCAAACTCGTTCGAGATCGCGATGCCAGTTGGGAACATTCTTATAGGTAATACGAGAAGTGACATCGAACATAATGATACCGCATTGGCCTTGGATATAGTAACCGTCTCGGAGGCCACCAAATTTCTCCTGGCCAGCGGTATCCCATACGTTGAAGCAGATTGTGCCGAAGTTGGTAGTGAAGGTAAGGGGATGAACCTCTACACCCAGAGTAGCTGATTTTGGTATAGAGGGTCAGAAAGAGACGACGATAGCGCGTCGAACGCGACCAAGCGCGATTCGAAACCTAAATTGACGCGTACCGATATACTTCTTCTCGAATTCACCAGTCAAGTGGCGCTACAAGATGTGGGAAGATCAGCATACGATCTTTTAAAAAAAAATTCAAGGCAGACTCACTTTTACGAAGGTGGTCTTTCCTGTGCCACCATCGCCAACTATGTTCGTTGACATGAGATCGCAGCAGAAACAATGCGATTTGACGAGACAGATGGTTGCGATTGGGTGAAATGGGATATCAATCGAGAAGGAAAGGGATTGCGAGTCGGGGTCAGACGATGGGTAGACAACGGAGAAATGGATGGTACTCACCAAGGACGAGCTTGAATGTCGGAATAAGAAGTTGATCGGTCATGGTGTGTGTAGCGAGGAGACGATGGTAGTTGAGAGCAAGGGCAGAATCAAGCAAATTGCCGAGTCAGATTGTTGGCGCGGCATTACTTTTAAGCGGCGGTTCATTATTGTATCCGGCATCTAGCGGCATGTGTCACTTTAAGTTTGTCACAGTAGCCACTTGCCGATTCGGCTGGCTGACATGAGGAATCAGGCACATGTGAGGTCATATACTTATTTGGTTGCACCTAATGGTTCTACTTTTCACAGATCCTGAGTCATATGTATCGGAACATCTGCCGTATATAATACCGCCTTAACAACTTCCCTCTCCCCACAATGTCGGACTCTCCCTCGAAAACAATTGAGGCTTCTCCAGCCAATGCTGCCACCCCCGAATCCTCATGGAAGAACGAGGCCCAGGTTCTGCCAAATAATCGGCTATCCATTGTACCCCTTATTTTCCTTTTTTCAAAATTTCCGTCAATCTAAACAATATACAGGTTTTTGCTGGCTTTATGTGCACCGTCTTTCTAGCCGCGATGGATCAGGTTCGTGTTCCTGGCTTACATTCTGCAATAGTTAGCTAACTATGGTCTCAGACGATTGTCGCGACTGCTCTGCCCACAATTGTCAGTAAACTTGGGGGTGGGAGGAACTATAGTTGGGTTGGAACGTCTGTCTGTTTCCCTCCGCTCCTGTTCATCACTTGAACTGACACACGATACCTTTTTGACTCTAGATCCTACCTCCTAGCCGCTGCGACGTCAGTTTTTGTTTTTGCATTTCATCCAGCTCGTTTGACATACCCTCCGTGATCCAGATTATCTCCCTTATACGGGAAACTATCTGATCTGACAGGGAGAAAACCAATTCTCTACGCATCCATCGTGATTTTCCTAGTGAGTTTCACCTTTTTACCTTCTAAAATATCGCATCTCACAACGTAAAGATTGGTTCTGCACTCTGCGGCGCTGCTCAAAGCATGGTAAGATCTTGGTGCAGGTTTAATCCAGTCACTCGCTGAATCGTAATGCTTCAGACCTGGTTGATCATAGCTAGGGCCGTCCAAGGTATTGGGGGAGGAGGGATTCTACAATTAGTCCGCCTTTTTATTTATTTTTAAACAACTCAAATTTATTTGTTTGCTTATTCCAGGTCAACATCACAATCGGTGATATTGTCCCCTTAGAAGAGTACGGGTCCTTTCTTTTTTCAGGTTCTTTACCCTTTGCTTACCTTGATTAGCCGGGGGAAATATGGTGGTTTCATCGGGGCCACCTGGGGTATTGCGAGCGTCGTCGGCCCTCTACTTGGTGGTGTATGCATATGTCTACCAGTTGCTTTGAAGTAGTCTAATTCCCTCTCAGGCATTCACCCAGCATGTTTCTTGGAGATGGTGAATTCCCTTTTTACTGTGATAAGCTAGCAATCATGCTAATCTTCGATTAAAGGTGTTTCTTCATCAATCTGCAAGTTTTACTATTCTTTTTTAGGCAATCTTCTAACTAAGAATATATTAGACCCACAGGCGGAGTTGCTGCTGCACTCCTATTCTTCAACTTGCATTTGAACCCACACCGGGGTCGGACACTCGGGGAACACCTCCAGGATTTTGATTTCTTAGGCCTTTTCCTCGTAGTTGCAGGTGTCATACTGCTCCTGCTCGGCTTCAATGAGAGCGAGACATCTTGTACGTGTTTCTCCTCTTGAGAGGACTTTGTTTCTGCTTTCAGAATTGCCTTGCTGAAATTTTGCCTCTTAATGACAGGGTCATCTGCAAAAACTATTTTAATGCTAACCATCGGTGGCGTCTTACTATTTCTCTGTGCTGTAAACGAAATCTTTACGAAACGGTCCCCGATCATCCCCCCACGCTTGTTTAAGGCAAGAATTTCTTTGATTTTTTAAGTCAATCCATTCATTCAATCCGATTCATTCAGACAAGAACAACGAGTATAATTTTAGTTGCGACTTTCTTCCATGCTCTCGCATTCTTTGCTGGTGCATATTATCTTCCTCTATACTATCAAGTATTGGGTGCCTCTCCAACCATGGCTGGTGTTTGGTAATTATATTGTTTTATACTGAATATTTCAGAAAAAAATTAATGGATTCTTTAGGATGATTCCATTTTCTTTTGGTGCTGCTGCCTTCTCCGCTATATCCGGGATTATTGTTACCCGGACGGGAGAGTATCGTCCTTTGATGTGGATTGCGTTTGCTATATTCACGGTTGGTTATGGTTTGATGATCATGTTGGATGCATATTCACCGATGTATGTCAAAATCGGATCTTGATGCAAAAATTTACTGACGAATTTTTTATATAGAGCGGAAAAAATTATTTTTCCATTCATCGCAGCAGCTGGCCTAGGTTGTTTGTTTCAGGTGATTTTGTTCGGCCGACCTTCTGAGTTGGACAGGCGCTTATCTTGTTAATTAGACGCCCCTTATTGGGCTCCAAGCATCGATGCCGATTAAGGACATGGCAACAAGCACTTCCACTTTTGGGTTTCTTAGGACCCTCGGTGGCACTGTAGGTATCTCGATTGGTCAAGTTGTCTACTCCAGTGTGTGTAATGCTAAACCGCACAAACCGAATCTGTGCTGAACGTTGTTCTGTAGATTCTCCGAAAGAAAGTTGCTGCTCTCGGTACTGTCAACTTCCCAACTTCCCCAGCGGCGCTTAGTGAAAGTGTCGGGAGGTTGCAGTCCATTCCAGTATGTCCATGTAGCGCGCCTCCAATTCAGCGCTAAAATATCGATCTATGACAGGATCCTACGCTACGCGCTGACATCATTCAGGTATACGCACAGTCGATTAGTTATATATGGCTGGTCATGACTCCTATCATTGGCGCTTGTTTTATTCTCGGTGAGTTTTTCTTTACATATTTGATCGAGTTGGGTCGATCGAGCGGTCTTCGGCCCTGAGCGCTTAAGGCCTTGACATGTCATTTCCGAGACGGGCGCTTACCCCGTTTATAGTGTTATTCCTCCGAAGGTATACCCTTAAACGGACGTTTGTGCATGCTGAAGACCAGAAAACGGCCAGCGGGGCTGGTGATCTGGAGAAGGGAAGCGTGGGCGATGCAGCGGGTGTAGAAGGAAACGAGGCTGCGATAGGAGCTGTGCCCATGACAGATGCCCGTGTCAAAGTCAGTAGTAAATCTGCCACGAGCTCAGACGGGACCAAGGACGGGAGTACGAAGGAGAACTCGTGTTAACGGAGAGATTATCATCGAATACAATTCTCGATAGGCTAGATGGAGATAGATATGTATACATCCTGACCTCATTGCAAACGCCAGGATCAAAGATGATGGGATTGTGTATGCAACAAGGGCTGTGCCATATAAGACAACTAGAACACGTGCAGGCGAACACGACTTTCTGCATTCCATCGCCGCCGCCGCCGTCGTCAAGGATGCCCTCAGAACGATATGCTGTCGTCGAATTACCATACCATGTTCAGGAGAATATCGCTGCCCAGCCCCAGGCAAAATTATGCGCCTACTGCCATGCCACTCTTGTGGATGCCACCACTGCCTTTCACGACAACCAGGTCATTTGCGCCATCTGTCGCGAGAGGCCACCACACCCTAATGCAAGGGAATCATCTTATCCACATCGACAGCGCTCCCATGACTCCCTCAATGTGTCCACCACGAGGCGCATGCCAGACCCAATTCCGGCATACGATACCGTCCTGACAGAACCGCCATACGTTTCTTTTCCAAAGAAACCGCCCGCTTTTACTTGTAATACCATCGTCTCTGTCGTGAGTGCGCATAGGCGCCAGCAGACACATTACGTGACGTCGCACGAATCGAACGATATCGCCTCCAACAACCGTACCCAACAGCGGTCAACCGCCGCAGCCCCTTATCCAAGTCCTCTTGCGGATATTACACGCCTACGAATCCGATCTTGCGCACATCAATGTCTCTATGCTGGCGCTGTCTTTCAGGGGACACAGAAGAGCGGTAGGAATAGTTACGACGTCTATGTAACAATTGTGGTAAGTTGACACATCTGCCACAGTGGCCTCTGCTCTAAGTTGGTTCTTGTCAGGACGTCAACTTTGCTGCATCTTCTCTATGCGGTTATCTTAGGATCTGCGGTTTGACTGACGATTGGCCAGAGCTGACCACTTATTTTGATGCCGAGATCATTGGAAGTCGGTATGGTTTCCTCACCCAGAACTGGGGTGCAACTAGACATGAAGATATCGTGCATTGGTCTCGATTTCCCGCATTTAAACATGTACAGCATGAAGCTAAACTTCCACATATGACTATCGACGAGAGGGACAGAGGAATCGTCTTCATGAGATGGAAGGAGAGATTCTTGGTCCCAGATCATCGTGTGCAAGATATCAACGGCGCAAGCTTCGCAGGTTGGTTCTTCACATCTCCCGAACAATTCATTCCTAGAAATCTTTGTCAGGTTTTTACTATGTCTGTATCGACTTCAATCCCTCATCGGCGCAATCGTTGCCTGAGCGATCTAGTCCAATACCTTCACCCCAGATCCGGGATAAATTGAATGATCCGAACCCTTGCACTGCCCGGTCTCTTGAAACTCCGAGCACCGATACTAGGCAGTGCCGTCGTCGAGATCCCAGCCTCAAACGGCGAAATAATTTGCATTCACCCCCAACACCTCCAGTGGCTACCATGAGCGGTTTCTACTATCATCAAAATTCAGAGCCGTGAGTGGGCATGAGCACTGAATATATATTTTCTAACTTGTGTGAGCGAAGGTATCAACAGCTGTCTCTTGTGCATGTCCCCGAGCAGACAAGTTCGAGCTTTGAATTCCGTTGATTACGGGCTTGGTTTTCCATCCCATTGTCCGTCTCGGTGCATGGCTGCAAGTCTCGTATGTATTCTCCGTTATAATTAGCTTAATAGGAAATTACACCTTTCGTTTCAACGCCGCGAAACCCATAACCCCCTTTTGCACAAGTTTAAGGAGACCTTTTGCAGTTGGAGTGTTCCTTCTACATCGTGCTTTTACTTATTGTTGTTGTACAACAAACTGTGTTTTTTTGACTATTGAAGGATTGTTTGTTATCTCTGATACCCTGTACCATCTTTCATAACATCTTTGAATAGATTCCTTCCAACCTCGAATTCTCTGATTATTGCGAACCCGCGTCACATTTGTTAGGATTTTGACTTTGCTTTTCTGGCTAAGTACTACGCTCTAGAGCATGATATTTAAGAATCAGATTAAAATCACAGGTCATGAACATATAACGTCAAGTTTATATATTGTCGACCTCATCCCATACTCGGCCGACACAGAACGAAGTTTGAACGAAGTGATGCTACACCACACTCTGACTCGGATATCCTTCGCCATGATCTAGAGAAGCCTGGCTTGAGCCTGGCGTTTTGGAGAATCTCGACTTGGTGCTGTTATATATGCCTCGATGAGATGATAGACGATGGGTTCGTCTTTTCATGATCATGATGGTGCTGGAATGTGCGCTTCTATTGTAGACTCAGAGACGGCTATTACTTCCCAAGACCGGATATAGTGATCAACGAGCAAACGATCATGATCGCATATCAGACAAAGAAGGAAAAGATGCAAAGAATAGGACAGCTGTAATTTAATGTCATAATGCCAATTACCTGCAATATTGAGTGGTTTGGGGTATCGCAGTGGAAGCCGTTACAAATACAATGGGAAGCCTCAGGAATGAATGGGAAGATTTGAGACGATGAACTTGTCGGTGGAATAATATAATCGGATCTTGGTGGTAATATGGTTGGGTTGTTTCGGGCCATGTCCCTGTGATGAACCGTAGTCGCAATGCACTGGTTAGTAGATCGGCAGTCAGTAAGGAGGACGAGCAACTTGATGCACTGAAGAAGTGAATTCGCGACTGCCAGACCGCTTATTTGCATCTTTTGTTGCAAACCTGGAGACCCGGGTGCTTGTAAATATAAATGTCAAAAAAAAGCTTATAAGTTTATTTGTCTGACACGTCCCATCAATTATCAGCTTACATATGTAAACAAGTTGTTAATGTCGTCCGAAAAGTTTCCAGGCCTAGACACGAGACATATTGTTATCGTTGGTGCTGGGTGAGTTGATTCGCCGAATGTACTGTTCTTACTGTAAGGCGAATATATTGCAGAATTGCTGGTATCTCCGTTGCCATTGCGCTCAAAAGACAATTGCATTTTGAGAATTTCACGGTGGGTAATGACCGGGTGATTTGCATTTTCCATATCTTGAGGATTCACCAAGATTTACGAGCGTGGCGACGCAATTGGTGGAACTTGGAAGGTACTGTTTTTTTTCTCCGCCGACATCTTTTCACCGCAAGGTTCAAGTATAGGTTAACACGTATCCTGTAAGCTACAGTGATTTCAAAATACTTTTTTCGCCTTTAATCCCTTCCAACTCCAAAGGGCTGCGGCTCTGACACACCAGGGCATTGGTACAGTCTTTCAACCGATTTGAATCCATATTGGAAATCCCATTACGCCAACCATTCCGAACTACTTGCCTACTGGCAAGGGCTATGGCACAAATACAACCTCGAGGCGCACACAAAGCTCAACACGAGTGTTCTGAATTCTGTATGGAGTAACGATGCCCAGCGGTATACGGTTACGGTAGAGAATGAAAAGACGAAAGACAGAACACAAGTTCCGGCGACGGTCTTATTTTACGCAACCGGAGGGTTCGAAACACCGTTCTTTCCTGACAACCTGAAGGGACTGGAGACCTTTAAAGGGGATTTATTTCACTCGGCTAGGTGGCGTCATGACATATCGCTGGAGGAAAAGAGAGTGGGAGTCATCGGGAATGGATGTTCTGCGTATGTTCTCCTAATGGTAATGAATTCATTTATGACATTTAATATTTCTTAGGGTCCAATTTGTTCCTGAAATCTCCAAGGATCGTTCCGTCAATGTAGTCAACTTTTGCCGAACGCCTCAATGGTATCTTGACCGGGTGAGTTCGCATAAATTTGCATTATCCAAATTTTAATCCCTTTTAGGGCAACTACGCTTATTCTCCTACTTTACAAAAAATATTTGCCAATATACCAGGGGCGTTGCGTTTGTACAGATGTCGACTTATGCTGAAGGTAAATATCTCCCACAAATTCCAAGATAATGTTGAAAGAAACCAAACACAGATCGACATAATATCCGTCCTCTACCGTCTGAAGAACAAGCGCTTACTGTCTGTTGCTCGGCAGGTAAGCGCCGTGATTGTCGTGTATTAGGTGTTGAAAATGGAGGTGTTAGTATTTTGAAAGCCATATAAAAAGCAAAGCGCCAAAGGACTACCTCGAGCGCTTAGTCCCAAAGTATGGTATGTGATCAGGGCTTCTATGATGTCACCATGAGAATCGCTTCTCAGCCCCAGGTTGTAAACGTATCATTCTGGACCCTGGGTACCTGGATTGCTTGCATCAACCCAATGTGGCCTTGAACTGGTCACCAATTGAATCAGTTGTGGGAGAAGGGATCAAACTCGAAAATGGGGAGTCTGTCCCTTTGGATGTTATCATTTTTGCGACTGGATATTCCCTCGTAAAACAAATTTTTCGAATGATACCTGGGAGACTGACGTGGTAATTGGAATAGGAACCAAAGGAACTTAAAGTCACAGGAAGCAAGGGCCACACCATACATGAATACTTTGACAGCAAGGATGGTCCCATTGCATATCTCGGTTCATGTATCCCCGGATTCCCAAACTTGTTCGTTTTTCCTGGTTCGTCGTGCTTTTGCTTTGCACATTTCAAGAAATTCATTTGGCTTTGATCAGGTTTTAATGCTGCCACTGGACATGCGTCACTGATTTTCACGGAAGAGGTGCAGGTTTGTGACTTGTTTGTCTATTATGGATGGCAGCAGATTCCGACTATACTCAACTATAGATTAATTTTGCATTGAAGATTATCCGGCCTGTTCTAGAGGGCAAAGCAGGGTCTTTCGAGATAACCCAGGAAGCGACTGAGGAGTACAACGAATGGCTCCAGCGTAGATTGAAAGATTCCGTATGGACAGACTGTGCCTCGTACTACCGCACCGGGCGAGATGGAAATGGTAGGATTGTTACTACGTTTCCTGGACCCGTTGCACTTTTCTGGTGGTTATGCCGGCGTCCTAATTGGGAGCACTTTCATGCGGTGGATGCAGATTTGTTCCGAAAGGAAAGGTGGAGGCAGGATATCGTGAGATGGTGTTCATTTACTGTATCTTTGGCAATGGTCTTGTTTTTATTTTTTAAAGGGCATATATTGACCTTTGCTCAAGGAAGGTGGAGTCGATAAATGCATCGTACAAATGTTTAGATTGAAGGATCATGTGTATCTTGTGTTGGGTCCTGCTTTTCCTGACAATAAATTCTTCCAATATTAATATTAATACCAATATCATAATGGTGTTCCCCGGCGGGATGGCGTGGGACAATTCCCTAAAATAGGTGGGTTTGGATTGGATTGCCGACATTCTTTCTGCGCGACCATTGAGTCGTTCAGCGGCCATGTCCTCATACTCGTATCCGTCGGCTGCACACATTGTCGGTGTGCACTATCGTGTTGGTAAGAAGATCGGAGAAGGGTCGTTTGGCGTCATTTTCGAGGGCAAGTTCCCAACTGGATTGCTGTTTGCTTTCACTGCACACTTAACGACAATCCACAGGTACCAACCTCCTTAATTCACAGACTGTGGCCATCAAATTTGTTTGTGGTCCTCACTGCAGATGCACGAGTGCCGCTAATCACTTTTCTTCTGAATGGCGCAGGAACCTCGGAAGGCTGAGGCACCTCAACTTCGTGACGAATGTCGCTCATATCGCATCCTTACTCACTGCCGTGTGTTGTTTTTTAATCCTTCCTATCATATGGTAGTCACCGACCTTGTCAGCTGGCATTCCTCAAATATACCATTTTGGACAAGAGGGATTGCACAACGTCCTGGTCATTGATCTACTTGGTCCCAGTCTAGAAGACCTCTTTGATATGTGCGGGCGGAAATTTTCGATTACAACAGTCTGTATGGCAGCAAAGCAAATGGTGAGGACCACTGTTGTGTGCTGTCAAGCAGTCTTTATTCGGATCCATTAGATCACCCGTGTGCAGACGATTCATGAGAAAAACCTCATCTATCGGGATATTAAACCCGACAACTTCCTCATTGGCCGTCCTGGAACGAAAGGAGCAAACAGTGAGCTCAACCCCCTAAGTCTTCATCCCCACTGAATTATCTTGATAGCCATTCATGTTGTGGATTTCGGTATGGCCAAGCAATATCGTGATCCCAAGACAAAGCAGCATATTCCCTACCGGGAGAGGAAAAGTCTGAGTGGCACAGCAAGGTATATGAGCATCAACACACATTTAGGACGTGGTGCGGCATCTCCCAGTTCTTCACACTAAATTTGGCCTGATCCATTCAGAGCAATCACGGCGGGATGATCTCGAGTCACTTGGGCATGTGTTCATGTATTTTCTGCGAGGAAGCCTGCCTTGGCAGGGTCTCAAGGCGGCCAACAACAAGCAGAAGTATGAAAAGATTGGTGAAAAGAAGCAGACCACCCCGATCAAGGAGCTCTGCGAAGGTTGCCCAGGTTAATTTCATTGCCTCCTCAATGCTATTCTACTGAATCTGCTAACAATACACTCACAGAGGAATTTTGCATCTACTTAAACTATGTTCGAAAGCTAGGATTCGAAGAGACGCCAGATTACGACTTCTTAAGGGAACTATTCTCCAAAATCATGAGGAACAACAACCGAGATACTGAAAAATGTGATTTTGATTGGAATTTATTAAATGGTGTGTTCATTATTTGACACCGTCCTTCACTCAATTGTGATTAAATGCTTAATTTAGATGGGACTGGTTGGGAAGCCTCAGTGGTTTGTTTCACTTTTCTTTATCCTTTCTATACTAAATCTGTGGCAACAGGGACAAAGTCAAATGATGGCACGGATACAGAACGAGCAGAACCATGCAGACAGGCGAAGAGACCGTGACGAGAGACGACGATCAGTACCACCCTCACCTGCCCTAGTCCGACACGGCTCAAAACACGGTGTCAAGCTTCCTGCTGCTCTTACTCCTGGTCAGCTCACGCCACATTCTACTCAAGCACAACTTAACATCTCCATTGGCAATAATCAACGCTCCGCTGGTGTTACACATCCCTACGCCGCAGTTGGAATAGGAGTAGGCCATGAGTATAACCAGAATCACGAACAGTTCAAGCATTCCCCTCTTGCGCAACAACAAGCGCGGCCTTATGGTCGACAATCACCTATGGTGCCCAGCTTCGCCGGTCAACCCCCAGCAATGCACAGTGTGCATGTTGAGAACCAAGGTGGTATAGGCCAAGATTACCAACAGGCAGATCTTCCACCAAAATCATCTCTCCTTCGCATCCTTACTTGTAGATGTTGACTTGTTGTCTGCCACACACGGAGACGTATATTTATTTCTACACTATAAATTCCCATATGGAATAATTCCTGTCCCTCGTTCATGATTTACTGCACATTGGTACTTTTCACAATACCCATTCTTGCATAATAATGTCGCTCCTTCCTTTTCACGCCAGTATATATGATTTCGAAATACTTAGGAATTGAAAATACTATAGAAACATAAAACAATGCTAAATTTTTCAATCAGTATGGATTGCATATGAACAGTCAGAGAAATCCTTGTGTGGGGGGTTATCTATTGGAGGGACGAGACCACTTTTCGATTGTATAACGTCGTCTTGCGACTTGGCACCACTCTTGGCAAAGGTTCCTTTGGGCATAGGACGAAAGATGGATCATGCATTGGCTTGAGGTGAGTGGTACAATCGTTCACATGGTTGAAATATGTTCCTCAGAATTCCGCGGCATGTCAATGGCGTTTATCAACTCAAAAAGTTGTCGAGCAGAGTTTGCAAATTCTGCCTGTGGAGGAACAAATTGAGCAGGGGGATGGTAGGAGTCGCCTTGTGGTGGGCTAATGGGATCGACGCTTTCCACGGGGACGTTGGGAGTTAATATCATGGAGGAGCTGTCGTCGTCAGGTGTAGGACAATTTTTCTTTCTGAACTGCAGCCGGTGGTATACATCTCTCTTGGAAGCACGACCTTCCAAATATTTATGAGGAGAAAGTGGTTCACATTGCCCGCGTTTCGCTTGTTGTGGAGAACCTGGAACCTTCTTGCCTGTAACCACAAGAGGGGAACTAGAATTTGACAATCGTGTACTAGAAAAATTTCCTCCGCCTTTGAAACTCGGCGGGGAATCAGAATTTTGCTCAACAGCACGCCTCTGAGAAGGTGGACGTGTCTTCGGGCCTTGGGTAGTGGAGGGGGATACATTGTGTGGCACAGATGATGGAGGATGGGTCTCTTCTTCAGATAGTTCAGCCTCATGATTTGAACGCTTGCGGAGGACGGAATACGGAGCCGGAGGCACTTCTACGTAGGCCTGCGTTCTCCCACCCTGGGGCTCGCCTGGCGAGAACCTCCTTTTCCGACCAGGAATAGTGATTGTTAACTTCGTTTGACCGTTTACATTGTCTTCCGACTCCGGGGGGATAGATCTGTTCGAGTAACGTGGAATCTGAAGGTTGATTCAATCCTCCAACAGCTCAGAGTAACGACTTCAAACTTACTTGGACTGGGTCATACCATCCATGTCGCAGGGATTTCGAATTTGAAGGAATGCACTGACCATATTGGAGGGCGATGTGCGCAAACATTACCAGTCCCTCCGTAGGCGTACCCTCTTTCTGCTTTCTCTCCACATCAAACAGATTGTTCACATATCTCGCATTAGATGCCAAGTGTTTCTGGTGATAGTGCATTCTATTTCCATCAACTTCGAACAGCAAGATAGCTTCTGCCGAATGCATTTTGTAATGTTTCAAGATATGTTCGAAGCATGTGGAACGATGACA